>Ga0099822_1007635_pt1 | contig 13964 bp, 13 predicted proteins | sample CowpeawhiteBW_FD_76839 | JGI IMG/M metagenome (GOLD analysis project Ga0099822, IMG submission 76839) | Root nodule microbial communities of legume samples collected from California USA - Cow pea white BW | ecosystem: Host-associated > Plants > Roots > Nodule | place: USA: California | collected... | reverse complement strand
TTTTTTCGTCACAAAAAATACATTATATTTTTTTTATAAATATTTTTTTTTTTATTTTTTTTTTTTTTTTTTTTTTTTTTTTTTTTTTTTTTTTTTTTGTCTTACTGCCAAACTAAAACGTTTCTTTCAATTTTGGATTTTGGACATGTCTTTGTCAAGTTAGACATGATTAGTACCTAGTCATTAATTGTGTGCCACATTATCTTCGAATTTTTCCATGGCTGAGAACTCACTCTGGTTATGCTTATATGTATGCAAGTTAATTCAGATTTTGAAATTTTAGTTTTAGACATCACTACCAAAGATTTTTCTGCTTCTTGTCCTACCATGAAAAGCCTCTGCCTTGGGCCGTTCCTTGCTGTTAGGTACGTGTTTTATTTTCTTCTGCCTTTTGTATTCATTAAGGCAGTGATTGTTCATGTAATTTTTATTTATTTTGTGATATGAAAACAAAGATGGTCAATGCAACTTGATGGGAAGTATAATCACCCAAAATAATAATAGAATTGCTGAATATAAGTTGAAAAAAAAAACTGCAATTTCATCATAATTGGCGGGCTTCTTATCCTAGTTCTTCATATTAACAGTGACCCAGTTAGTTCAAGAGCCTTTGGAGGCCATTTAACCAGAAAGTGCTTCCCCAAGCAAGTTCATTTCCACTCCCGTTCTGTTGTTTTCTCTTCTATCTTGTAAGCCCTCTCTCTGCCTCCACCTTTTCTGGTCATGAGGTGTTCTAATAGTATTTGCACAATTACAATGTTCTTTTTATGTGGTTTGGTTGCATGTATGGTTTATCTTGTGAAGATGTTCTGCAACCCTATCAGTGTTGCCAGAATTAGAAGAGAAGCAGATATTTGATGGAGAGAAGGCTAATTTGCTTGTTAGAGATCTCAGAAATTGCTTTGATTCAGGCAGGACAAAGAGCTATGAATGGAGGGTTTCCCAGTTGGAGGCCATTTTTAAGCTGTTGAAAGAGAATGAGAAGGAAATCACTGAAGCTCTATATAAGGACCTTGCTAAACCTCAATTTGAAGCATTTGTATCTGAGGTCTTCAATTTCTTGCTCCTGTTATGCATTAGTTTATGGAATTCTCTCCATTTGCTTTTTCTCCATTCCCTTGTCATGTTTCCATTTAATGTTTCGATATGTCCAGTAGTCTTGTCAGCCTCACTATCATCATGGTCACATCAGATTTGCTATGTTTCTTAATGCAGGTTTCCCAGGTAAAATCCTCATGCAGTGAAGCACTTGAGGGGCTGAAAAACTGGATGAAGCCTGAGAGGGTAAATTGCAAGACGAGCAATAAGTTCCAACATAGTTTTATTAATTAACAACCAAATGTCTTTTACCCTTTTAGGTGAGTACTTCAATCACAACATTTCCATCAACAGCAGAGATTGTGCCAGAACCGCTGGGGGTGGTGTTGGTTATCTCTACATGGAATTTTCCTTTCTGTATGTAGATGTTCCTTTTTCATTCAATTCACACATCTATCAAATGTTTGGTTATCATGGAGAATAGCTTTTCTTCATGTCAATTGTTTTCGTCACTGTGGAGGACTTCTTCGGGATGTGTTATTGTAAATACAAACCTTTTTGCACACTTTTCTTTCTGTCAAAATTCAAATTTCACCAGTTATTTCAAGCTCTAAAATTCACTCTGTTCTCTGTATGTGAATTTGGCCAACGATTGTGGCCACTTGCTTAAAATTTCAATAAATTAGAGCCAAGTCTGTGATACTTGTGCATTCTTCTCAATATCATCATAATCTTTTGGTATTCAGAAATGTATTTATATCTTTCTTTTGTGGAGGGAGATGCTTACTCTAATTTGTTCACTTGCTTCTTTTTTATGTCATTTTCTTTCCATTGATTTGTTTTTACTTCCTATATTCAGTGTTATCAATGGATCCTGTTATTGGAGCCATTTGTGCGGGTAACACAGTGGTCCTTAAACCATCAGAAATTGCTCCAGCAACATCATCACTGCTTGCAAATTTGATCGAACAATATTTGGACAATTCTGCCATAAGAGTTGTTGAAGGGGCTGTTCCTGAAACAACTGCTCTCCTGGAGCAGAAGTGGGATAAGATACTTTATACAGGTAACATGTCTTCTAATTTTTTATCCACATCCTACATCAAATAGATTCATTTTAAGATGCCTGAAATTTGTATCTGATTAAAGCTGTTTCATATAAATGTCTGATCCTATTAACACATTATAAATTATGTCCAGGATTTGAGTTAGCACAGTTGAAATTTTCATTCTATAATTAACAAGTCAAATGCATATAGCTCATTTAGCATGCCTGCTTCGCCATAAGGTTCCATGCATAATCAACCCGCTTTTTGCAGGTAGTGCGAGAGTTGGTCGCATTGTCATGGCTGCAGCTGCAAAGCATCTTACACCAGTGATTCTGGAACTTGGAGGAAAGTGCCCTGCTGTTGTTGAATCAGATGTCAACTTACAAGTAACATCTTTGAAGGATCTCCTGATTTACACATCGTGTAACATATTTTCGTTTATAATGATCATTGAATTTTCAGGTTACTGCTAGGAGGATAATAGCTGGCAAGTGGGGATGCAATAGTGGACAAGCATGCATTGCTGTTGATTATATCATCACAAGAAAAGAGTTTGCTCCAAAGCTGGTAAGGTGGCCTAAAAAATACAAAATGCTGTGCACTATTAAAATATATTACTCTTGATGAATTCTCACTCGACAGATAAGTGCCTTAAAAGAAGAATTGGAACAATTTTTTGGTAAAGATCCATTGGAATCAAAAGACATGTCACGGATTGTGTCTTCTAACCAGTTTGCACGGCTTGTGAAACTCTTGGATGAGGATAAGGTATCTGACAAGATTGTTTTAGGAGGTCAGAGGGATGAGAAGAAATTGTGAGTGACATTCTTCTTTTAATGTTTATGATTGTAATATCACTTATAAGATATCATAACATGAGATTCTTCCTTCATATTGCAGAAAAATTTCCCCAACTATCATATTAGATGTTCCTGAAGATGCTTTGGTAATGCAGGAGGAGATATTTGGGCCAATATTGCCAATCATCACAGTGAGTTATAGTTCACTATGAAAAAGTACAGTTTGAGACATGTTGACAAGAATCGTGGTTCATGGTTCTTTGTGCAGCGAAAACATGTTCCATCTCATTTATGACATTTTTTTTTCCTTTTCCAGCTGTTAGTGACCATTATTTGATTCCACCTCTTTTAAAACCGTACTGTTCTTTTTACCAGTTTCCTGATCCCTTTACAACTAACGTAGATCCCAAAACACCGGTTCTTAAACTTGCATCTCTTTTCTTGTATTATTATGTGTGAATGAGAGCATATCGAAAAGATGATTCTAACTTAACTCAAAGTCTTCACTTGTTTTTTCCAAAAAAAAAATTACCTTTCAAGCATAAAACCACTGTTACCATGTAATATCTATCTTTCTTACTCCCTTTATCCCATGGTTATTTCCAACCAAATTAACTATTACAAAAATAATTTTTGAAAGGACTTCATATGTTTCTTCATATTATATAATTATATTTTTGCAGGTGGACAACATAGAAGATTGCTACAGTATAATCAAATCAAGGCCAAAACCTCTTGCTGCATATCTCTTCACAAACAATGAGCAGCTGAAGAAGGATTATGTGGATAAGATATCATCAGGAGGGATACTCATCAATGACGCTATCCTCCATGTAGTTATCCTCTTCCTAAAATTCACAGATGAAAAATTGTCATTTGCTATCATAATATCTTTTAATTATCATCATATTTTTCTCATAATTCGATTGTTTCCTTTTAGCGCTCCACATATAGAAGGAAAAAGAAAAGTTCCGTCTCTTTATTTGACATCTTTCATTGACATACATAAAATTATTGAACTTAGCTTTAGAAAATTTCTGATGGTTGGCTGATATAAGTTGCTTGAATCAATAAGTGATGAAAGCCATTGGTTTCATCATTCTGGAACAAATAATCCTTTGAAGTGTTTTTTCGGAATACTAATTATTAAGTTTCTTAGTTATACAGTTATATTTATGATAGAGGATGAACATGCATTGGAAGCTTCCATAAGTTTTAATATTTTTGCGAGGTCAGAGTTGAATCTCATTTTTGTCTTAAAATATGAAGTGACTTATGTCAAGCTCTGATTCATAGATTCAAATAACACAAGAACACAAAATGAAACAAAAATATAATAAGAACATAAGAATCTTATGCACTGAATTATAAAGATAATGGTGAGAATATAAAAGCATTAGAACAAGTAAAATAAAAGTGTAGTCAAAGGAAGCAGAAAAGATGGAAAAAAAGTAGCAATGGAGAATATGTTACTTGAGATTAACCCAATATAAATGCATCAGATAATCACCACTTATATTCCAAGAATTTCAAGATAAAACTCAAAAGAAAAAGAACCACTCTCCTAATAGACAAATGTTCTAAAAATTCTCATTCAATATATATAGCTATTGAAGCACCTAAAACGTCAACGAAATTAGAGAGGAAAATTCAAAATTCAAAATTCAAACTCAAATTCTAGATCTAGATGAGTCTATGTTTGGAAGAGAACTAGGAGATGTGATCCATGTATAGTCATGCTTTCCATGTTCCTTGAGGCACCATGCTTTCTGTGTTTTCTTTGACTCTTCTCTTCCTTCTCTTTGGCCGAGACTTTGAAGGCTTAATTAGGCCTTGATTGAGTTTTCAATTGAAGCTCAATTTTTTAACTCAAACTACAATACAAACAAAATACAAATTGAAAGAATTTGTACAAACTCTAAAACCAATGAGCCCATGAACTAGTAAAGAAAGAAAACAAAGATTTATTTTATCAAGAATGTTCAAGTAATCCTTCTTGGATATTCTCACTCTTTTTTCTTCTTGATTCCTGCACTCATCAATATACCATTGATCTTCATGTTTGCCTGCATGTTTTTTACTTAAATATTCATCATCAACATATTGTTGTTCTTAAAGACGTTAGTATATCAATTCAGCACTAAATGAAATTGAACCTATAACATAAGATGCTTGAGACTTCACAAGCTAAATTTTGTGTGGGCATAGAATGAGTGAAAGCTGAAAATCCAGTGCACATATAATCATCAAATGAAATCAAAAACCTTAAATTTAAGCTAGTTCATACATGCACTCAAATGTGTTAATATGTAGACACTTGTCTATGCTCGCAGGTTGCAACTCGTGGTTTGCCTTTTGGAGGAGTTGAAGAGAGTGGAATGGGTTGTTACCATGGAAAATTCTCTTTTGATAGTTTCAGCCATAGAAAGTCAGTTCTCTATAGAAGTTTTGATGCAGATTCATCCATAAGATATCCTCCATACACAACTGAGAAGGAAAAATTATTGAAGGCCGTTATCAGTGGCAATATTGTTCAAATAATTCTTGCTCTTTTTGGATGGTCTTAAAGGAGAAGGAATGATAGGGTTCTTTTTAAAATGTTCATGAATTAGGAAGTACTAAAATAATGTGCTTGGGCAGTAACTTGTGGCTTCCAATTTGGTATAGTGACAAAATTTAATTACAATTTTTCCCCACAAGTTTTCAATCTCATGAATTTGTTCTTTGATTGCCATTAAATTATTGATTCAGATATCAAAGATAATGTGCCTGCTTTGATAGAATAGGGTGTGGAAACACAACATAACATGAATGCAACTTTTGTTTTTGTTTGTTTTTCTGTCACTAAAATTGGAGTGTCAGTGATCACATCAAGTATTTTGCTGTTAAAAGTAAGTTGAAAACTTGAAGAAAAAGTTGGAAACTTTCGTGTGTTTCCTTTCTTTTGTACTTTTTGTTGTCAAAATTTGATTCCAAATTCTCATTTTCTTTTTAAAATTCTGTACGACAAACAGAGAAAAAAAAGTTTTTAAATTAGTATTTTCTACACAAATCTTTGAAAATAAAATATTAAAAACATGATAGTTTTATAATTTAAAAGTTAAATAAAAAGATGAAATTTACATCCAAGATCATAGACTCAGCAAAAGTTGAATTTTGTAAATGTATAAACTTTGTCCATATCTTAACCTCACTTAACTTCTATGATCCCACTTCCCTATTTTTTTTTTCTAATATTAAAAAAAATGCTTGTTCACCAGGCTTGACATGTATAAATTGATTCCAAATCCAATTTTTCAACTTTCTGTTGTTTTCAGGAATGCTAAACTTACAATAAATTCTCACTGATACAAAATATTTATATTATTTTATTTGCATTTTATGCAACCAAATAATTTTTAATTTCAATTTTCTTCTTACCATATAATCTAAACAAGTATTTTATTTTTCACTCCTTTTCTTTTCGTTTTATTTCCTTTGTCTTTCCTAAGGTAATTTTAATGTACATTCAGATCCAACAAAAAAAAAACTTAATCTCTGCCTCTATACGACCCTTTTGAAATTAGTAAGTTGGTGAGGAAAAACATTTTAATATATACCGAGTTTTTATGGTGATTTGTCGGTCACTATCTGCGTTCCCAGAAAAGTCATTAACAGAAAAGTTTTCACAGCTTCAAATACAATCCAAACTTGGATAAATAAATTCACATGTTAATAAATAAGTTTGGTAAAGAATATTCACTTACTGATTATTAATTTTATTTTTTATTTTTTATATTAGGTCAAATATTATCAGTTAAGAAAAATGTACTTCTCGATATGCAATTCCTCTACCCAACAGACAATAAGAAAGTTTAAACTTAAACTTAAACTTATATCACCAATATCTTGGTGTCATGGAAAAAAAATATCATCTATTTATGAGCAAATGCAGTTTAATTGATATGTTATTTTTAATCAATTTGTTTGCAATGTATAATAATTATTGTTTGAGTTGAAATAGAAGTGAATAAAAAAATATACATGTTGTATTGAACCGGTTAAAATAAAATATATCAAGTTTTTGGCTGCATTGTTGAAAAGAGACAAGAAAGAAGTTTCCCAGAAGCTATCCAAGAGTCTCAGAATCGAACGAACACACAACAGTGTTTCCAGTTCCAGTTCCAATTTTTTCTTCATTTACTCAAAAGGGTTGTGATAATTTTTGTGGAGAAAGTTCAGTTTTGATGCTTCATGAGGAAGAAAGGAACTAGAAGCTACAGCACGAGAAGCAATTCCACTTCCAATTCCAATGCCAAGGTTGTTCTGTTCTTTCCTCCTTCCTAAACACAAACCCAAACCCAATCCTAGGTTGTCACTTATATTCCCATAAACTAACACCAATAATCGAAGCAAAAGCAATACCCATGAATCCCATCCTTCATGGACAAGGGCAAAACCAATTCTTCCTACAAGAATCAAGAATTCTGATTTAAACTTAACCCCACCACCACTCTTCAAATTCTTTCATCCATACATTTAAAAACAAATAAACAAAATAATAAAAAGAAAGAAGTTTCTGGTTGGATCCAGAGAGAGAAGAGGATGAAGATAGGGAAAGTAGAGATGGTGCTTGCAATGATGCTGTTGTTCAACATGTATTATTGTTCAGCTTGGTTTGGTAACAGACACAAAAGTGGAAGGAACTCAATTCTCCCAACTCAAGCCACGTCATCATCATGTCCAAGACTGTTGAATCCTGCTGGCTCTTACGTTGTGATCCCTCTTCATGGCAACGTTTATCCTGTTGGGTAGGTACATAACTTATTAACAAGTCTTCTTTCTCGGTTCCTTGTGTTGTTTCATGTTTTGGGGTTCACTTGATGTTGTCTTCTGGTTCAGAACTTTTCCAAAAGAGTATAGAAAAACAACTTTAGGATAATGATATTCTGTGGACATCTATAGCTTCCTTTTTCTAATTAAAGTGAAACATCTTTAGGATATTGATATTCTAATATAAGACATTTTTTTATTGTTGAATTCAATGTTTGCAGGTTCTATAATGTTACTCTCAATATCGGTCAGCCACCAAGGCCTTATTTTCTTGATGTGGACACAGGTAGTGACCTCACATGGCTCCAGTGTGATGCCCCTTGCACCCATTGCTCTGAGGTATTGTTATTGTTATCACTTCACTACCAATATGAAAAGAAAACCACCCCATCAATTTTTTTTTTCATGAATGTGACGGCAAAATGTTCTGATATTGAAAAGCTCATTCTTGCTTATTGCATTGGTTGAACTGAATTTGTTGCTTATTTTTCCAGACACCCCATCCACTCTACAAGCCTAGCAATGACTTTGTTCCTTGCAAGGATCCCCTTTGTGCATCCTTGCAGCCCTCTGAAGACTACATCTGTGAAAACCCTGATCAGTGTGACTATGAAATTAATTATGCAGATCAGTACTCAACCTTTGGTGTGCTTCTCAATGATGTCTACCTTCTTAACTTTACCAATGGAGTCCAACTTAAAGTTCGGATGGCACTGGGGTTAGTTTATCATGCAAGCTTTGTTTCACTTCCTCTCTACCATTTTTCCTTTGTCTATGATATTGTTCTCTTCATATATTGGCGTTTCTGCATGCTTGCAATGTGTGAAGCATTTTTGTTGAGACATTCTTAGTTAGTAGTAAGCTAATGCACCTCTTTTTCTATTCCTTTTTTTAGGTGTGGATATGATCAAGTGTTCTCACCTTCTTCTTACCATCCCTTAGATGGAATACTTGGCCTTGGAAGGGGAAAGACCAGCTTGATATCCCAGCTCAATAGTCAGGGCTTGGTGCGAAATGTGATTGGTCACTGTTTAAGTTCACAAGGAGGAGGATATATCTTCTTTGGAAATGCATATGATTCTGCACGAGTCACATGGACTCCAATTTCATCTGTAGATTCGTGAGTACACCTTAAGAAGTTACATCCTCGTTTTACATTTTCCACATGTTCTTAATGATTCATGATTCTATGTCCTGATTCAAATCTTGTGTGCTTTGTCTCAGCAAACATTACTCTGCAGGGCCTGCTGAACTTGTTTTTGGAGGGAGGAAAACTGGGGTTGGAAGTCTCACCGCTGTTTTTGACACTGGGAGTTCTTATAGTTACTTCAACGATCATGCTTACCAAGCATTACTTTCTTGGGTCAGTTAAATGATTTCCACTGTATTCCCCAATTTGAAGTGTTTCAATAGGCATGGAACAACATTTCTTCTATATGATCATGCAAGTTTTGTTGCAAAAACAATAAACTCAGTTCATTCTATGTTCATCAACATTTTTTATAATCTTGTGTTAGAAAATAATGTCAGGTTATGTAACACGGTCATTTGTTTAATTTTGCAAATGTAGCTGAAGAAGGAATTAACTGGAAAGCCATTGAAAGCAGCACCTGATGATCAGACTTTACCTCTGTGTTGGCACGGTAGAAGACCTTTCAGAAGCATACGTGAAGTTCGGAAATATTTCAAGCCTGTGGCACTTAGTTTCAACAGTGGTGGAAGAGTTAAAGCTCAGTTTGAGATTGCTCCTGAAGCTTATCTTATAATATCAGTGAGTTCTGCACTCTAACCAATCAAACATCTTCTATTTTTCTCAAGTAATGGATGTATTCATGTGTCATGTTTTTCTAGAACCTGGGAAATGTTTGTCTGGGCATTCTAAACGGCTCTGAAATAGGTTTGGAGGAACTAAACCTAATTGGAGGTAGGAATCTTTTTTTCTACTGTTACCATCTCTTTTCATCTGGTTCTCCATTTGGATAATGGATATCATATGGCATTACAATTCTTCTCTTTGTTGTTTATGCAGACATATCCATGCAAGACAAAGTTATGATATTCGAAAACGAGAAGAAGTTAATTGGTTGGGGGCCTGCAGATTGCAGCCGTGTTCCAAAATCTAGAGGTGTCAATATTTGATCATTAAAAAAAAAAAATCATTCAATCATGTCGGTTATATTGGAACATGTTAAGGAGGTTCATCATTTAATGTTGTATTGTATTACTGTAACATGCTGATTCCCGAAGCAATTAGTTATCGTATTTTACATCAGTTGGCATTTAAAAATAAAACACAATGAAAGTTGATGCTGTATGGACCATGATAACACGAGTTTAGTTTCAAGAAGATGAGATGAAACCCTACATTTCAATTTTCAATTGCTGCTTGCTCTGAAAAATTAAAAAAATATAATATAATATTAAAAGAATCCAACTGCAATAGCATTGGAACTACAATTTTCTACCGGGTCCTTACTCCTTAACACAATTCCTAACATAACTAACGGATCTTCATTTTTCAGCCGGTGGAGATCATTTTTCTTGGTTTTATTTAGTTACAGTATACATGATCACTCATTAGCAGTTAAACTCAACCAGCACGTGCGGTAGTTAAGGCCGCACGATTTAATTTTCTTTTTTTTTGGTTTTGAACAAATTTTATAAATAAATGCGAGACCCTTGTTTTTTGGGTTCCACCCTAAAAAATTAAAATGTCTTCGGAAGGTACGCGAACATATCTTGCCAGGTCGAGGGCTGGTTCATTTGGTATTGGGCCTGAGGAGCAAAAGCGTCATCTGCTGATAGCTCCATGAAGTTAAAATCGTAGCCCGAAACCAGGTCCGGGCCCAACTCCAGGTCGTTCCACTTGGGCTCGCTCTGCACCTCCTTCTCGCAGGTGCCGTCCGGCGAAACCACGTGCTCGGAGCAGCTAGAGTCCGTGTTTAACCTCGGCACCGAATCCGACGTGTCCATGTACAATTGGTTGTTCCTGAAATGATCGTGGTCGTACATCTGGATCTCAGGCTTCATCTCGTGCTGGAACAGAATCTCCTCCGGTAATTTCGCCGGTTTCTGTTCCACCACCCCGTCGACATTATTGTACTTCTCAATCTTCCCTTTCTTGTTGTAAATCCGACATAGCACCCAATCATCAAGCTGCAATTCCAACAGACACACACAATCGTTACAAAAGTTCACCGAATCGCATACTATTATAATGAAGCGAAATTAAAAATTGAAGGTAGTTGTTACGAGGAGATACCCTCAAATTGTTGTTTTTCTTGGAGGCAGATCTATCGACGTTGGCCAAGCGATATTCGTGCATGATCCAATTTGTCTTGACTCCTTTCGGGGCTTTCCCCGCGTAGAACACAAGGGCTTTCTTAATTCCACGGGCTTCCGGTTTTCCAATCGGTTTATCCGCTCCGGTGGCCTTCCAGTAGCCGGTTCCCGCGGCCCGGTTCGGTCGTGAACCGTTAGGGTATTTTCGGTCACGAGGGGAGAAAAAGTACCACTCTTTCTCACCGTAAAGAGCCATGTCTGCACACAGAAAAGAAGAACGGTTAATTATTCCAGGCCGAGTCGAAATTGCTTGTTAGTTTGAACGATGGTTAAGTAAAAGGGTGGTACCTGGAAGCTGCCATGGATCAAACTTATACAAATCGATTTCTTTGATGATGGGAGCGGCAATGGATTGAGCAGCACACTTTCTACACAAGTAGTGATTCACGAGTTCATCGTCAGTGGGGTGGAATCTAAACCCGGGTGGTAATTCCAATTCTCCTTGCATTCGCGGTTTCTCTCTTCTCTAGTTTTCTCTGTCTCTCTTCTTACTATCCCTAGCTCTGGTTTTTGTGTGTGACTTGAAACTTGAGAAAAGAAAGGCGAGGTTAAGCTTTATAGCACGCCACAGAGACTTTATTTTCACACGTGCGTGGAGGGAGGCGGTACGTAGGGTAGACAAGTCCTTCAAACTTCGAACCTGGTCTCGGCTCCAACCTATAAAGTTAAACGCAGCCGACACGTGGCACATCGTGAGTGGAGGGTGCGTTTGAGTGAGCCACCTTCAGCTGATTTTGTCACTGCTTCCGTCACCGCCCCACCCGGTTTTGGTCAAATCGTTGACTGTTTTTGGTAGCTGCTCACTCTCCGTCTCTATCTGGTCGACACCATGTGGACCCAACTTTTCTCCCTCCGCCCAACTGTTCCGCGCCACGTGTACCACTTTTGAACGTTCTCAAAATATACCCTACGATTTTCCCAAATAAAAATGAAAAAACATTTTTCTGAAACACACTCTGATAAAGCAATAACAGTCGCAAATCTCGAAGAATATTCCTCTCCGGAAACACTATTTACTCAAATTGGATATTAGTACAACTCTTCAGTAATGCTTTGACTATTAGGTGCGTGCCACACATTTGATGAAGAGTTAGTGACATATTTTTCCATGGCACAGCACACAATCAAGACAGTAATGTGCACACACAGATTTTAGGTGTGCGTATCTTCGCCAGAATTTTTCAGTAAAAAAAACACACACACACAACAAAATATAAAAAAATTTGACGGTGTTGTAGCAGTGATTGATAATAAAGGAATGAGGTCAAAAACATTGGATAAACAGTTATGCAGAGTTGCATGGAATATGTTTTTTATTTGTGATCGAAAATGGATTGAGAAACAGTAAAAATGAATGTGACGTGGTTGGTGAGGGTAGTGGATAAGGACGTTGGTCTGAAGGTGGAAGCTACCAGGATGTTACCTCGTAGTAGATTGATGAAGACCATTCCACAACTCTTTTTCCACACAATTCATTGGTTATGTCAGGAATCATTTTCATCTTTTGGCCCTTCGGATTCAATTCAAACCTTTTTCTTCCCCTGTCTTCAATCAACTTCTTGTCCTCTTCCTTTTCTTTCAACTTGGCCAGCTTGGATCCATAATCCACTCCTCTCACCTTTCACTTTTATCTCCCCTTTTTCCCATTAAAATTAGAAATTAAATTTAATACTAGAATTTCATTCAAACCAAATATATTTTTATATTGTACACCCAAATGCGTTAAGTAGTAAAAAACAGTGAGATGATGTTGTGGAAGATAGTTGACGTGTTTATTAAAAGAATTGAATAATGTAGAGTGAGTGTGAACACTAGATGTAATAGATATGAATTTACTGACTAACTGTTGACTTATAATAATGAGTGATTAAAAAGATTGGGGCCCAGTGGGGGGTTTGTCAGCTTATGCATGATATGAAAAAGATTGTGTCAATGTTTTGGAGTTTAAAAATTGGTTTGATGAGATCTAGGTCTAAACTTGAGCACCAAGTTTTGTTGCTCCATACATAATCATCATTCATGTTGGCCGCCGTCTATTTAGTGGACCAATAAAATATAATATATAAAATATAAAACAGTATTTATTTAAAAGTAAATAAAGGCATTGTCTGATGAACATGGTTAAGAAACATCTTTGTCAATCGTGAACCTACTTGATGTTCAACTGGTCCAAGAGAAATTAACATTTTCTTGTCTTGTAACTCTGCCACCTTCTACGAACCTTCTTCATACTTCACATTATTTTCTCCATTAGGTTCTAGAGAACAAACATTCTCTTCAACTGGGCTAGGACTGCTTTTTGTAAATGGGCTGGGTTCTACTTGGGTTTTAATTGGTTCATTTGCTCAATCTATGAAGAAATGATTCATGTTTTCTTTTTGGTAATATCTTTTAGTATCTCTTTGAATCTCCCTAAGTGTTAGGAAAAGTATTAATGGTTCATGGATTAGAAACCATCTGAACCGGAAAATATGAAAAATTATCAAGACAATGATACTATGGTTGCTATCTTTTGATTTTCATCCTTCCTTTGTTTCCTAATGTAACTTAGGCTATGTTCGCTTTGATGAATGGTACTGTGTACAATGATTTGAGAAGATGAATTTAAAATAAATTTGTGTTTGCATCGCATGATTTAAAAGAGAAAGCAAGGATGGATTTGCAAATAACTATTAAAAATCTATTCCACCCATTTTGCAAAGATTTGAGTAGATCAAGCCAGTTCTCATTTATACCATCTGTAAATTTTATATAAATATACATCTACAAATATAATTATTAATCATAATATACTATTATTTAATTTATTTATAATAAATATTTTATTGTATATTATTAATTATTAACAATTTTAATTATTTATTTACTATTATTTTATTATATATATATATATATATATATATATAAATTAATAATATATATA
>Ga0099822_1007633_pt1 | contig 13964 bp, 5 predicted proteins | sample CowpeawhiteBW_FD_76839 | JGI IMG/M metagenome (GOLD analysis project Ga0099822, IMG submission 76839) | Root nodule microbial communities of legume samples collected from California USA - Cow pea white BW | ecosystem: Host-associated > Plants > Roots > Nodule | place: USA: California | collected... | reverse complement strand
TTTGTTCTTTACTTTTTTTTTTCTTTTTTTTTGAAGTTAAATACAATTATTTTTTATCAATTTTTTTTTTTTTTTTTATAATTTTTTGTTGGAGACCTTAATTGTGTTTTTTTTTTATTTTAATTTTTTGTTTTTTTTTTTTTTTTTTTTTAAATTAAATTATTTAAATTTTTTTTTTTTTTTTAAAAAATTTTATAACTTTAATTATTCTTTTTTTTTTTTTTTTTTTTATTACTTATAGATTTTTCTCGTTTTATTTTCTATTATCTGTAACAATATATAAAGGGGATTCCCTTTGTGTGTTCACATTTTAAAATATTAATTTTACCCTTTAAATATAATAATTTTTTAAATTTTTTAAAATTGACGGTTACTTTTACATTTTTTTATAAATTCGGCTATTTTTGCTTCTTCTTTATTTATCAATGATTATTCTTTCATCTGTTCTAATATATTTCACTTTATTTTTAATAAATATAATCATATTACAATATTATCACCTACAAATATAATATCACGCATATTTAAAAAATATATACACACATGCGCGATAGCGCCTGTGTTTATGCTAGTTATTATTAAATAACTATGAGTAATTTGACGCTCGTATCACTATCAAATTGATTAAGTGTTAATTAATAAATTTTAAGTAATGAACAACATTTTAAATTTAAACTGTAATATTTTTAAATGTGTATTTTAATCAATTTGTTATTTTATATAAATAATATGATTGTGTACACTTATTGACTTAACGATATGAATATATTACTTATTAGTTGTATGTACATAATTCAATTAAGCATTGATTGTTTTACTTTTAACTTGATGTTTTTAAATAACTTTTAGCAATGTGTTTTTTCTAATATGATTTGCATATACGGTTACAATTTACCTTTACCATATATCTTTTGTCTTCGAAAATAAAATCAAACTGTTTTATACATGAAAAATAAACTATATCATAATCAATCAAAATTAATGAATTGAAATGTAAAATTATAAAGTGATATATAGAAACTTATTTTTATTATTTTATTTTAAATATCGAACAACTATTGTTTAATATTTTAATTTAAATAAATATATAAAAAGTGGATTCATTTTTTTAATAAACTCAATTTCACCAACAAATTCTAGATTTCTTTTCGCAATCTTTTATCGTATGTTACTCTATTTCAACTAAAAATTTGATTTTCATTACCTTTTATCTATCTTATTGTATTGTAGAAACATTTTGAGGTTCTAATTTCTTAGGATAAGAGGAAAGAAGATAAGGAAAACTGTTATATCAGTGATGACAAAATTGTGAAGGCATTTTAATCCCACATTTATCACTTAAATGAGTATTGTCAAATATGACATTTTAATCCCACGTTCATTGCCTATTACGATAAGAGGTATATGTTTTCCTGTACATTTGAATTTAAAAAAATGATATTTCGATTTATAATTTTATTTTTATACTAATTAATTAATGATTTATATTAAATTACGTCAGAAAACAAAAAAAAATAAAAATAACAATCATAATATTATTTTTCTTAAATTTAAGTTGAGAAACAATTATGATGTGGTTTTAACTGCCGCTACTCTTTTGAACATTTTGACATTATATGAAATGCAATTTTTTTTTTACCAGATATGTAATTGTCTATTTTAGTAATTATCAAGTACAATTACAAATAAACATTAAAAAAGTAAAAAAAAAAAGAAAAAAAAGCTAGCACAAAAAAGTCTACATCGAAAATGATCTGTGAACACTTTCTATTTCAGTTCCTTTAATTTTAACAAACTCTTTTCTTTCATTTTCTTTCTTTCTTTTTTTGTTATAAAATACAACTATGAAAAGATTGTAATTGATTGAGACATGCTTTTCAAAAATGTAATGAGAACGATTTATTTACTCTTTTTAAATTTACTGATGCAATTAGGGGTATAAGAAACCTGAATATCTGCAGATAAAATTTACGTTGCGTAGGAAATAAATATTAAAAATAGATATCATATATAATGGGTATAAATATTTTTTATACCGTATATTAACGGAGTGGGTACATGTATCATAGTATTTGTATCCATAAATACTTGTACCCGCTATATTTTAATTTAAATAAAAATAAATAAAAAATTAAAATTAAAATATTAACACATTAATTTTGAATGAGTTATTTTTTTAATTAGTTTTAAAAAATCTTCATTTATTTGTAAACTGTCATTCAATATTACTTAAATGAGTTATTTGCACTTTGTTTAAAATTTATAAATGTTATGCATTGTATTTTTACTTGAATTTATAATTAAAATTTGTTGTTAAATATTGAATTTTTTTTTTTGTAAATAACCATGGGTATCCGTAGATATTAAAAAATTATGCGGGTACTCGCATAACAGATATCCGAACAGATATGGATTCGGTACAAAAAGGATATTTATTCGGCGGGTAGAGTACAGTGAGTTATTACTCTTACCCTATCTGTCTCGTTGACATCGCTACATATAATATTATATAATTTACAAATAAAAAAAAATTTAGTTTATCAAGAAAAACCAATTTTAATATTTTATTTTATTTTTGTTTCTAAAAAGAAAAGATAGGAAAACTAATTGAAACAAGTGGATATATAATAATATATTGTCCTTAATATCTCTCTTCTAGCTCGCTGGCCCAGTGTTGAGTGTGAAGTTTTAGCTTTATTTTTTCGAAAATGATAGGTTGACGTCCTAATTCTTATCATTTTCTCACTCTCTCACGAGGCTACATACGTGGCAGGGTAAAACATTTTCATTTTTATTTTTAAAAGTAACGCTGACGAACAGAAAATTATTTTTTTGGAAAGTTTTTAACAAATTTTTTGACAAAAAAAATCATAAATAATATTAAAATAGATTAATTCAAACTCTGATGCCAGTGTTTTTTTTTCCTTTCGCCAGCCTAGATTTAAAAAATTAATAATTAAAATCTGATTATCGTGTCACTTGTGAGCCACGCAAGAAAGTAAAGTGTCCACAAATCGTTTTCGTTATTTTTGTAGCTATGGCCATCACTAGAAAATGGAACCATACTATCATAATCCTTAGAAAATTTGGCAGCTATAACTTTGTTCGTCTTTTTTTTCTTTCTTTGATACATACCCAACCCTCTTCTCCCTCTTTCATTATCTTCTCCCTATTAGAAATTACAATGTTTACTATTTCATATTCATATTCATTTAAAAAATTTATTTTTATCTTTATATCCAAAATTAACGGAGTATCAAATTTTTGTTTCATTCCATCCATATAGAATAATGAGTATATACTTGTATCTATACTTGTACTCGCTTTCTTACTATTTCAATATTAATTAATTAATTTTTATAAAATAAAAAAAATTACAGCAAGGAAAACATAATATTATCAAATATTCAATATTAAGAGAATGGTTGTTTCTTTAATATCAAATATTTATAAAAATATTATATTACAATTATGTACATTTCAAATTAGAATACCAAATAAAATTTTATGAGAACCAAAACATCTATTAAATTTGCAAACATTAATGAATTGTAGTTGATAATATTTTTTTAAATATAAATGAGAAACAAATATTCAAATTAAAATATATGTTAAATGTATGTTTATTTTAATTTTTCAAATTCTAATGAATCTCTTTTTTATACATTAGTAAAAGTTATAATGAATCACTTGATCTAAATAACGCAAAGAACAAATATTAAACTAAAAATAATCAAATTTTAACATAGATATTGTATATTTTGAACTTCAATATATGTTGGATGGTGATAAAAAGAAATTTATGACAATTACATTAAAATTTTATATTATTATAAATAAAATTTATTTATACAATTATAGTGACAAAATCAGTATGATAATGAGTTAAAAAATAAAAGATAATTATATAAAATATATCAAAACAATATTATACATTATTAAAATAAAAAAAATAAAACTATTAAATAATTATCAAATGTGTGTTTTATAAACAATTTGAGAGACTATTGAATGAAATCACATAAAAGAAAACAAATATATAATTTAGGATATAATAAAAGGAAAAATACTTTAGAAATCTAAGAGAAAACTTTTTAAATATAAACATAGTCAATGGTTAAGAAATAACGAATATTGTTTTAACGAAACAAAATAGCTCTTCAAATGACAAAAAAATAATAATAATAGAGTAAAAAGGATAAATTTTTTATATTACGTAATAAATTAAATATTTATGCTATTGAATACTTAAATTGGGAGTGTTAAACATTTTTATGTGAAAAGAAAATATATAATAAATAAAAATATTTAATTGAAATACATCATTTGAACATAATTACATAAAAGTTAGGATAAAATGAAAATATATTGGAGATGCAAATAAATTTTATGCCAAATCAATCAATTAGAAGAAATAAAAAATAAAAGATATGTATAAATATATATATATATAACTTTAATTAATTGACTATAAAATATTTTAATAATTTAAACGAATAAGAGAATATGATAAGATAAATATTTTGACGGGTACAAAATATTTTGACGGATATGGAGACGAGAGACAAGGATGAAATGAAAACGGGAGAGATATATACATCTCCGTATCTAATTAAAAACATCAGGAATTCTTCGTATTGAATCTATGTGAAAATTTCGCTTTAAAACGGATTTAGACAATACCTATAAGGCGGATTTTTCTGCCTTCTCTACCTATCTTTTTCTTTTTCCCACTTTGAGAAACATAAGCTTGTATATTCAAACTATTTTACAGTAAACAAATTCATTTATTAGCTAATAAGAATTAAAGATACATGAAAATTAATAACAACGGAGACAAGTAATCAATATTATTTAATGACAGAAATTAGAGTACAATAAAATAGTTCAGAAAAGAAGCAAGAAAAAAAATAAACAAACACACAGGGAAATAAACAGAAACAGTTAAAGGCAGAATCTGGTATTTTACAGTGGAACAGGAATTGCCCTAAGCGATTCATCCAAGTCCATATCTTAGGTTCCATGTTGTTATCGAGTTTCCAATCGAAGCAGTTAACGAGAGAGCCCAGCATGAGGTGCAACATTCTGACGGCGAGTGGAGAGCCAGGGCAGATGCGGCGGCCACTGCCGAACGGCGTCAGCTTAAAGTGTCGACCTTTCACGTCGATGTCGGAATCCAAGAATCTCTCCGGCGAGAACACATGTGCATCGTCCCACACCTCCGGGCTCCTCCCTATGGCCCACTCGTTTATCAGCACCTGAGCACCCTTTGGCACCGTCCACCCGCACACTTCCACGTCTGTTTTCGCCCTTCGCGGAAGCAGAAGCGGCGCCGGTGGGTGCATGCGGAGACTTTCTTTTATCACCGCTTGCATATACGGAAGCCTCGCCACGTCCGATTCCTCCACCGCCTTCCCCACTCCGATCACTTCCGCCAACTCCTTCTTCACCTTCCGCATCGCCTCCGGGCTGTGCATTAGCTCCGTCATCGTCCGTTCTAAGCCGTACGCCGTCGTATCAGTCCCCGCAACCAGTAGATCCTGTCACCATGCACCCATAGGTAAATAATTATGGTGTAAGATGTAAGATAAATAATTAAATAAATAAATAAATGGATTTTTTTTTATATATATTATATTTTAAAATTTGAGTGATTTCCGTGAAAAGTAATAGCAGAAAGTACAGATCTAATGAAACACAGCAAAAAGAAAAGAAAGAGATGAAAGAGGGATGCATATACGTACAAGGAATAAATGTTTGATCTGCTTTCTGTGTATCTTTTCGCTGCTCTTTTGAGAAATGTCAAGCAAGATATCAAGCATGTCATGGCTGGTCACATAATTCTCCTCTTGCCTCATCTTCATGCGTTCATCGATTATAGGGTCCAACACATCGAACAACTTGTCTATGTAATTCGTGGTGTGTCTTCTTATGCCTTGTGGGTCGAAAACCCTCAAAAACGGGAAGTAATCCACCAGATTCGGCGTTCCTGTTGCTTTCAAGAGAGTCCCCACAACGTGCTTGTACTCACCATTACCTACAGAGGGAACAAAATCCTTTGACACAAAAGTGTACGACAAAAAGTTAATGCAGGCCATGAATGCTGCTCTTCCGACATCCACCACTTCGCCGTCAAGGCTTTTTTGGCGGATATCAGATAGCAGTTCCTGCAGTTTCGTGCGTCTAAGGTCCTGGCTTGCGTCAAGGGTTTTGGCGGAAAACAAGTTTCCGTGGCAAATTTTTCTGAGTTCTTGCCAGAGGGGTGAGACAGGGAGAAAGACCAAGCTATAATGGTTGTGGTTGTAGGATGTTGTGATGTCGGGGTTTGTTCTGTCGGAAAATAGGGTGTCATGGGTTTGGAGAATCTCTTTGGCGGCGATTGTCGAAGAGATTACTATGGTGGTTGATTGGCCGATGGTGAAACGCATTATGGGGCCATAGAATTTGGCAAGCTTGGCCATTGTCTGCTGTGGCTTCTTGTACAGTTGACGAGAGTTTCTGATGATGGTGACTAGGGATGGTCCTGGTGGGAGCTTGTAGTTCGATTTTCTGGTCCTTGCATAGAGTGAACGAAGACCATGCATGATGGCGCATGCCAACATGAAGATCAGTGTAGTAGTGGCTACAGTGTCCATATCTGTGGTCAAATAGAAGAAAAAAAAGGTGTACGTAAGATATATGGAAAAGGAAAATTATGTTAGCTAAATAGACAAAACACGTAGCAATAATTGCAATAAAAGGATAATCACACACACATAAGAAGAATCATGTTGAGTATAATAGGTACAAACATCACTGTTTTCCAGATTTGAAATGTTATTAGTATATAAGGCCATGGTTTAATGATGGGAGATTATGCATGATATTGAACTCCGATGGAAACAGGAAGGGAAAGAGACTGAAATAGATGAAGAGAAATTGACTCACTTTCTCTTTCTCGATTAAGCCCTAAGATAGATACCAAACTCCCAAGGATTCTCCTCCTTATATAGAAACCATGGTCTCTACCCGTGGACGAGATAGAGAGCAGAATTATCACCACTAAAATCACGTGTGTTATAGTTTGAACTATTAATGAAACATTTATCAAAGGTAGCACTAACGCGGTTAGACACTTGTTGCACCTTCATTACTCTGCACTTCTTGTTGTACCTTGACTCAGGGAACACACATATTTTATCTGTTTCTCTCTCCTCCTCACTACACTTATTTCATTATATTTAACTTTTCTCGTTTTTGAAAATTAGGGTGCGTGTTGAGTACTACATTGACTCAAAATTAAAATGCCTATAAGGAGTAAAGATGCATAAATATTTTTAATACAAATAAAAAATACTCTCGATTTGTAAAATGTTTCTTTCAAGAGAATGAAAATTTATTTTTTTGACAAACTTAACGACGTTTCCATAAATAGAATTAAACAGATTAAATTTTTATTTTTTAACCAAAATGAAATAATAAAGTAATATTCTTTTTACTTAAAAAGATAATTTGTCAAATTGTGTTAATTTTTTTTTTATCAAAATATCGTTATCTAAGAGAATATTTAAGAACGAAGTCACACTTGAGAAAATATTCTTGGTCATCGGTCATTGTCATTATGCATGTAAAAAAGTGTTATTTATCAAGTAATTTATACAGTTTTTTTTTTTTATGTCCCTCGTTTTAGTTATTGTGTGTCATGAAAATGAAAACACATGTAAATTTCTCTTTTCCCTTTATTTTGGATCCACTTGTCACGAGGAATATGAAAAAGATGGATAGTCCACACATTGAAAAATACAATAAAGAATAATAATTACCTTAAATTTATTTATATTTATTATATATATTTGATTTTTATTATCTTATTAGAAGTTTTTTATTGACCAGAGATAAGGTGATTTCATAATATACAAGTGAATCAAAAATTTACCTTACAAATCAATTTTGTAAGGTTATAACATAGACTTAAAGTCCACCTCTTAATGTGATATCAAAGTCATGAGTTTAAACTTATTTTAATGAAATTTGTTATTTGTTGGACTTATGGTGTCATCCGCTGTCGGACCACTCGGACTACCCATTAAGATTTAGTCTCACATTCAAGATATATAGTATATAAGTGAGTGAACATTTTATCTTAGAAACCAATTTTATTATTGAGCTAAATTTTACTTCTTTACATTGCTCTTATTATATCATATAACTTATAAATCTATCATTTTTATTCTCTTTTAAAATGTATATTAAGGGTTAATGTAAATTTTTAGTGTTTATGGATTATTTTTTGAAGAACTCTAACCCATGATATTGTTAAGGAACAAAAATAAGGTGAAAGCAACCTCACAATTTTTACGTAGTAGCCCTTTTAGTTATATTAAGTCTGCTGAAAATAAACATGGCAATTAAGTCTCTCTCGCGTTCAGCTTGTTCCATATTTTTGGGTATGCATTGAAGTATCAATAATATTCGATCAACTTTGTCCCATGTTTTTATGAATTTGGATTCTCTGCTTGGTTTTTTTGTGGAGTCCATATTCTTTACTGGTTTTGTTGGTGCTGTCATCTGCTGAGCATTAAAAATATATTGTACTAACATTTTAAATATCTTTTTAATATATTTTAAAACGTCAAAATGAGTGGTAATCAGTGTATTATGAAGACACAGTAGAAAAACAGCACAAGAAAACCAACCGAGAATCCAAATTCTTCTTTTGTGTTGTTTCTCTAGTGTACCTTCGTAATACATTGATTACAACTAATTTTAACATTTTAAAATATATTAAAAAATATTTAAAATATCAACATAATGTATTTTTAATGTTTAGTAGAGAATCGCACAAAAAAAACTAGTAGAAAATTTGGACTCTGTTCTTATTAGCATGCATATTACTGTCAGTGATATCAATTTTTTAAATCCAATATGAAAATGAAAAAGTTAATTATCGTTTATTAGATAATTTAAAATTTTATTTTTATTTGAAAATTTTTATTTTGTTGCACATGCTTTTATTTTCTCTTATTTTGAAAGCTTGAATTCTTAAATTCATACTTTTCATTTTATTACAACTTTAAACAATCAATCTCCAGTCTGTATAAATCGTTACTTTATCAAGTCATCTATAACCTTTATATTATGTTTTGATACACGTAGATATAAAACAAAAATAGATATAAACTTTTATTCCAAAATAAAAATGAATATAGTAACACCCTCTGTATTCTGTTCCTTTTTTTTACTACCTTAACTGAGACATTCCTTTTTTTTTTTACTACCTTAACTGAGACACCGACAAATTTTTTGTGATATTTTATCGTGTATTCTGTTGCATATACTGATATACAGCAACACCTTTTATAAATAACCTTGCAAATGCAAGGACCACTTTTTTTTTTTGTACTATTTGATCATGTACTATTATTCTCTCAATTGTATTGAACTTTACCAACCCTTTTCCTACCAACTTTAATAAATACAGTCAAATTTTCTTACAAGGAGATATTCATAATTCTTTAAATTACTAAACCGTTACATGTCTTTCTATCTTTGTGATATTTACAAAACTACTAATTTTACACTGATTTTTTTTATTTTAATTTAAAAATTACTTCAACTTTAATTTATACTTTTTAAAAATTATTTTACAACAAGTTATTGTATAATATTGCTGCTAAATATCAAATAGTTAGCTATTATTTTGTGAAATCGTGTCTGACTTATATTGGAACAAGAGTATTTAACTCAATGTGAGTAATATATATTTAAATATTTCTTAATATTTACTCGCGTTTTATTGTTATGACTATAACACTTCGTTTGAATATATGAAATCATAAATTTTTATAGTTTATCATTTTCATACTATTGTTCATAAATTTTTACTTCTTTTTTTAATTGTTAAATATATTCTTGTCTTAAATTTTAGTAAAATTAAAATTTATTTATATATCAAATTTTAATATAATTTAATAGTCAAACTTTAAAAATGAATGAATTTTTTTATCTAACTCATCTTCATAAAATATTTCTTTTAAAATATTAAACGATGAATTTTTAACTCGACTTTATAAAATATCTTTTTAAATATCAAACAAAAAATGACGTTTAAAATCTTTATATCACTTCTTACATTCGTTCAAACATTTTCAAACATCATTTATGTCAAATATGACACCGTGAGATTAAAAAATTACATTTATTTATTTTAAAAATTAAAATATATCAAAATTAGATCTTATAAATTTTAATTATACTTCTAAATTTAAAAACTGAAAACATAATTAAATAAATTTTAATTTTCTATAATCAAATAATGCTACACGAAACCAAAAACCTAAGTAATTTTCTTGTTCTGTGACTTTTCACTTTATTTAGTACAAATGGAAAGTTTCACGTGATCTGGGTCCCAAGCCCCAGAATAACGATACTGTTCTGTTTTGTTATGTCTTGTCAGATGACTATCCCCACACTTATGTCTTTTAGGTTCATTTTTTTGTTGATGAGGTTTTAGGTTTGTGGTGGGAGGGGACCGAGGAAGTCTGTGGAGGGAATGACACTATCCAATAAAACATAAAACAGACAAAAATAAATGTTCAAAAACCTATCGACTAATTCAAAGATAAATTTATAAATTAATTATAATTTTTTATTTATAATAAAATTATTTTAATTGTTAATAATATTTACTTTATAAATTAGTTAAATAACATTTTTTGTTTATGTTTATAACATGGAGTACGAACTTTAATATATATACTTTATGTTTTTAATTTAAGGATTAGGTGATGGGTATGGGTTATGCATATTTTAATGGATGTAAATAGGATAGTCTTTATATTTAATGTGAACAAATAAATAACTTTAGTTCTTGATGAATATGAATGTGTAATGTTTAGTACAGACTTTTAGTTTTTCATAAATGACTGATAAAAATATATACACCTTTTAGGTGAAAAATATGAATGACATCTGATATATGACATAATAAATGAATGATAAAAACGTTGCAATTATTTTAGATGAAAATTGATTGTACGAACAAGTAAAAAAAAAAAAAAACATTTTTTTTCTTGATTGATATTATTGTATTTGGAATGTTGGTTTATTTGATAGAGAGAGAAAATTGAACGATGAAACATATATAGAAAAAATAACTAAAGAATAAACGAGTATCATTTGAGATATAAATAAGAATAATAAAATAAGTCTCACTAAATAATTTCAGAGTCAAATCCTCTTATAAAATATATTTATAAATCAAACACCGGAATAAGATATTAAAGGCTTAAACCCTTTTTGCCATTTTAAAAAAGTATGACCTATGAGTGTTTACCTAAGAAAGTTTTCTCTATTAATAGAAATTAAATACAATGGTATAAAATTTACATTCATAATTAACTATTAAAATTGTGATATTAATTTAGTTTTTGTCATCCATATCATTTAAACATATTAAAATTATATATTTATAAAGAAAGATGAAAAAAAATATAGATAAAAAGTGATATATAAATAAAAATATACTTATAAAAGAGAAAAGATGGTTTAGATGGTAAAAAGAGGTTAATTTAGTGTGAGTAAGAAAATGAGAAAATAATTTTTTGATAAGATAAAAAAGTTTAATACCATATTAAATGTTATCAAGTCAAATTCCATCTTATAAAATTAACTTCTTAAATAAAATTTATATTTATTTATATATCATAAACTAATTTTGTTATTAACCAATATAAAACTTCCACCATAACAAATTACAACAAATTTATTCTATAAGATTTGTACTTTGATTTATTTTATCTATAAGATTTGTACTCTGATTTATTTTACAAAATTGTATTAGACAATGAGCATTCGCCATGTTGTTTTTTCAGATATCGTTTTAAAACTCAGATAAATGAGTGTTGACTCAGAAAACCGCGCATGTTCACAAAGAACACGACAAAATCCCAAGATGATTAGGATAACAGAAAATTGGTTGGTTTGAAATGTTTGGGTTCAAGATAACATGCTTAACAACACAACTGTACAATATTTTTTTTTTTCGCACGAAATCAAATAAGGAATCTAGGTATTTGGAATTCCTTTCTTGTCAAAATTTCTTGTCAAAATTTAAGATTATTCTTTTTTGTTTAAATATTTTTTTAATATACATTTTTTTTTTATTTTACACGAAAATATTCACATAGATAAAATTTATTTGACTTATTTAAATGAAAAATTATTAAAAGTTTGAATACACATTTACATGTTTATTTCATCCCCAAATTAGTAAAGAAAAAAAAGAGCATTGAGAAAACTTTGTGTCCAAGTCCTAACTACTTTTTGTACGTCTTTGCTACTATATTTTAACGTTGAAGTCAAGCCACCTACCTATGACCTCTTTAGATAAATAGGGATGATACTTTGAAAACTCTTTACGATAATTTATTTTATTCAATTATTTATTTTAACATTCTATTGTCAATCCAGTTGTTTAACGCTTGTATTTATACAAGTCGGTGTGAAAATATTTTTTCTTAAAAAAATGAAACTTGGTCTGAATCGTACGTCATGTTTGGAAAAGTATTTTGTTTTTAAATTTGTAAAAGTTTTCTATCCCGAAATAAATAACTGATGAAGTATACCAAACTGATATGACACGTACTATCACAACGGTGGTTTGAATCTGACTGTGTTAATTAAAAGTTGATGAATTAATTGTTTCGAAATTCATAAAACTTGGTCTGAACACGATTCATTGACTCTTAAACATTACTTAAAGACTCACTATTATTTTGCAACTAGTTTGAACTCATTAATTAAAGGATTGTTCAATGAACTTTTAAAATTAGTTTATGCATGTGAACCAAGATATTGTGAGATTTTCTTGCTTTCACTTTGTTTGTTAGAGTTGTTTTATATGTTATTGTTGGACTAAAATTCCAATTTATTTGACGTTTTTTTTATAGTGATATGATTTTTTATTTTATTTTATAAGTGTTTACTGTATTTAGAAAAAAATATTTAAAAAATAAATTGAGAGAATTAAACATTGTTGTTTATCTTTGACAAGTTACATACATAGAAGTATAATAGTTTTTTGAAGACGCACAAATCATTATTTGTCCAGGTTTTCAGGCTTCATTTTCTTCAGATTTGACATTGATTACTTTAACGACATGGTCCTTTTGTGTAGGACGAATAATATAATTAATTTTTATGTACAATACTAACTTTTGTGTTCTGTTAAAATGATGTTATTTTGTCACCTATGTATTGGAGAAAATTTTAAATATTTATATATTTGGTAAGGTATCATGGAGCTTCATGAATAAGTCATCTTCAATAATGATGTTTTTTCCTTTTATATTAAAATCATCCCATGACTATTGATCGTTAAATAATCATTTTTCATTTTAATTATAGGAGTCATTATTTTAATATGTTTTTTACATTTTATATTCTTTGAGTAACTAATTAGTTTGCAAAGCCATAAAATAAAATAAAATAATATGTGTTATTAATGAAAAATTTATGATTTATTGATTATTACTTATTTTATTATAATAAATTTTGTTCGTATAGTTTAAAAGAATGACTCAAATTGATAAATATTTTTTTTTTTTTTTGTAAAATTTTATAATTAAAAGTAATGTATACAAAATTATTAGTATGTAGATGCTTCGAAGGTTTGTTTTGATGATAAGCTCATACGAGTATAGTATGATCCCTATATTGAAAGTCTTCTTAACAAAAGGTTCAGGTAGATGCGTCCTGTTAAGATGCACGACGTTACGAAAATGGATACACGTGATTGGAAATGCTTCCATTTGAGGGAGAGTATATCAATGTGGAAGGGACTTACCCTTAAGAAAAAAATTGTTGAAAATCCAAGTACAAGTACAAGTCTAAGTCCAAATGCATATATATATATATATATATATATATATATATATATATATATATATATATATATATATATATGTGTGTATATATTTTTTTTT
>Ga0099822_1007627_pt1 | contig 13971 bp, 5 predicted proteins | sample CowpeawhiteBW_FD_76839 | JGI IMG/M metagenome (GOLD analysis project Ga0099822, IMG submission 76839) | Root nodule microbial communities of legume samples collected from California USA - Cow pea white BW | ecosystem: Host-associated > Plants > Roots > Nodule | place: USA: California | collected... | reverse complement strand
GGGCAACTTATCAACAAACTTCAACAAGGTCTCCACAACCTCCTTATCACCAGCCGACAATTCATCCATCCCCATGTCCTTATACCGAGAAGGATTGTTTGTCCAACTAAAAGGGAACTTGGCACTTCCGTTTGTGTTCAAAAAATAAGCTTTTCCTCCTTCTTTAACGACGACCTTGAAGTACCCATCCTTGAAATGCTTGAAAGACTGGGAGAAAGCATTCAGTCTGCTGATGCTGGGGCGACTAATTAAAGATAGCCAAGTAGCCGGCCGCCGAGGTCTGGTGTCGTAAAAATACAAGAAAGCATAGGGAGTGGGCTCCAAGTATAAAGACTGGCACAAAATGCGGAAAGCCTGCAAGTAGGCCCAACTATTTGGATGTAGCTGTGTAGGTGCCACATTCAACACCCGCAATACGCCCATGGTAAAATCGTCTAAAGGCAATCGCACATGAAACTGAGAAAAGTGGCACATATACATGTAGAAAAACTTCTCGGTAGCCCCCTCCTGCCCATGGCATACCCGGTCGATAGCACTCACCCGCTCTAGCGAAACAATATCCCCACTGACACCCTTGGAGATGACGAGTGTGCAGTTTAGCCAAGAGTTCAACAGACGGGACCACCTGAACAAAGAAGATTGGTCACGAACGTCAGCAACAACCCACCCATAACCGCCTTTTGCCGGTCAGTTGCTCTCCTCCAACTCTTCGGGGGGATCCTCTCGAACCTTCCTCACAACCTCCATTGGCATCCCGCTCGTAACAACTCCAGAACTCGTACCCTCTTCGCCAAGTTTCCTATCCTTACTTCTATCCGACTCGGTACTTTCACTACTACTAGACGTAGACACGCTACCACTACTAGACATACCTGGTTTCGTTTTTACGAGAAGATGTCGGTTGAAATTGGAAACTAGTCGGACAGTATGACGCGCACAAGATCTCTGAATTCAGAACTCTCACATATGAAACAAGTAACCCCTCACCTGTTTTCAAACCCATATTTATAGTCCACGATCCCAAACGACGAAAACTCTTCCCGCCAAAATAATGCCCCAGACCAATCGACAACATCATTGCGAAGGATATGACACTTAAAAACGACGACGCCAAACCCTTCACCTACCTTCTGACGGTTACCACTTTTTAGCCTTAACATTGTTCACCACACTTAAAGGCTGGGGGACTAGTGTATCACACCTAGTCGGTTCTGCTAGCATGCCAGCACATGTCACCCTTGACCGACACCTCGTATCGGACAAGGCTAGGGGACTGGTGTACCACACCTCGCCAAACTCGACCAAATAAGCAAACAATGCATATATCAAGGCAGCCAAGTATTCAGCCTAGGCTGAGTTAGCCTAACTTGTACTGATTTCAACCTATATATCTAGAAGAATAACTTACACCTTGTATAACCAATGTAAGTCGTCAAGGTAAGTAATCGGTCCAAGCCGGCTACTCCAGCAGACCCGATAAGATTAGAGCCCAGACCGACAACTCCAATAAACTTAGTGAAAATAGAAGCCCCCGCATTCAATAGGTCTTAAGGGCCTGGGTTAGGGCCCAAGCCCACTCATGGCCCAAGCCAGAGCCCAAGTTAAGGCCCGACCCATGAGGTAATCAGACATCATTAATGCTTTATAAATACACGTGTACCCCAATAATTAGAGGTACGCATTCATTAATCACTAGTTTGACTCTCTAAGAGCTTTGACTTACTTGAGCTTCAGAGACTCTTCTGCAGGTAACCCCTCCTGGGTTCAAGCTGACATGTACCAACCGGGAAGAGACCAATTGAAGAGATAACGGACTACATGGTAAGGTGACACTCGTGCCTAACTCATCTTATTTGTTCTCTGCAGGAACATATAGTATAAATAAAGATATATTAAGATAGCTTTCATCTACACATATACATTAAATGTAAATAAAAAAGGATTATTTATTACAATTCACAATCATAAGAAAAAAAACAAAAGACAATTGAATATTATAGGATAAACGATAACACAATTTGAGGAGTTATTTTGATGAAACAAGGAAACTACCAAAAAAAAAAACAAGAAATAGGAAACATGAACCAAACCAAACCCAATGTGATGAAACAGAGGAAACTTCCCAAAAATAAAACTATACAATAATGAATGTGGACAGTAGCGGATCTTGATAAAAAATTTTAAATGGGCCAAAATAATATACTCAAAATTTATATATTTAATCATTGTCACTAGTATAACAAAAGTTTATATAATTTATTATTGATATCTCTTTGTATATTTCTCTTTAGAAACATGATAGTTTTGAAGTTGTATTTGATATGAAACTCATTTTAGATAACCTTTTCTAATTTGATCTCTTTCACTCATTGAATATTCCCATATTTGAGAACATTTGCCTTGAATAAGTTCCAAAGAATTAATATGAAACTTCTCACCTATAGTTCTTTTAAATCTTAAGAAATGGTTCATCTAATTCAATAATTGATACTTAGTATCATGCTTAAAAAAATGAATATAATATTTTATTCTTCATCAATATATTTATTTGAAAAAACTTAAGACTAAAAAATAATTTATCAAAATCTAATCGAAAATTGAGAGATGTGACAACTAAACAAAAAATCTATAATAATCAAGTCACATTTAAAAAATTATGAAAAACCACATAGGACATAATTTTTCCTTCTATATTAATAAAATAAATATAAAAAAACTCATGAGATAAAAAAATACTAAGTATCAAACTAATATTTTACTATCAATAGACAATAGAGTTACCTTTTTATCTTAGAAAATGGAAGAGAACGAATGAGTATTGAGAGCACAAAGAATGAATTTGTATTTAACTTTCAATTTTTTTTTTTCAAAAATAGAAGAAGATATGCAAGGGTAAAAGATGAATACAATATGTGAGAAACTTGAAAAATAATGAGAAAGAACAAGAAAAATATCTCAATTAAATTTATTATTCTTCTTATATTTAATTTTATATTATCTTATTTATTAACATAAATATCATATTTTATAAAAGAATTAAAAATCTATCTACAAAATTAAATTAAAAAAAATTAAACAAATTTTAACATATATTTTTTAAAAAATTTATAAAATTTAAAGGGACCATAGCTCTCCTACAACCCCTATAAGATTCGTCCGTGAAAGTGGGTATATAAAACTTATTATAAAAAATATAAAAAATATGAGAGACGTAAATCTTCATAGTTTTATACAAGTGTAAACATTTCCTCTATCTTCCTTGCAAGACCTAAGAAAAAAAAAATGAAAAAGCCAAACATACCAAAGTAGAATCATATTTGTAAATACCCAATTTTGTTTGGTAAGTGAAATATATCTTCAAAAATGTACAAAAATAGGTGTTAATTTATCTCAAAAACGCATATAGAAATGGATGAGATAAATTTTTTCAAAAAGAAATTTATTAAAAAAATTAAAAATAGAAAATTTCCATTTTTAAAAAAATGATGAAAAATAAATAATAAAAATATTCATATAAAAAGAAAAACAAACTAAAGAACAGAAAGAGAAAAAAAAGAAAAGAAAAGAAAGATAGTAAATAAAGGAGAGAGCTCAATCCATGTTTTAATACGTTCGTTCATCCATTGTGTTTCCTTTTTACACCTAATTTTCACGTTGGATTAATAGTCCAAGTCAAATTTTCTATCCACACCACATTGTTTTCCTTTTACATTCCATTTGCATGTTGAGCTAATAGCCCAAGTCTTTTTTTAATATCCAATCCCACAAACTTTCTTTTTTCACACCTCATTTGCGTGTTGGGCTAATAGCTCAAGGCCACTTTTAATATGTACCCATTTTTCTTTTTACACCTTGTTTCTTGGACCAATCCTGAACACCCTTTGCAACACCATGTGTATTAACTTTGACCCAATTAACCATAGGAGGATGCCATATAAATTGAATAGTGGAAGTGGATTTATCAGGTCGAGTGACAACATAAAAAAATCCAATACCACAAAATCATCCATATTGTTATGCATAGATTTTTTAGATGTATTCCCAACGACATATACAAATTCTTTAACATTCATATAACAAAGTCAATGTGTATAAATTGTTGAAATCGTCCATAACTTCGCATGTGTATCCAAATGGAAAAAAACTAACATCAACAATTTGACTAAAGGTTTAACAAGACTTTTAATAAACTGCACTAGCACAAATGGACCTCCAATAAAAAGATCAACATAAAGACATTGTAACCAAGTTCAAATTTTCATTATTGAGGAACATTAGAAACAAGTGTCTCACTGATTGACATAAACTACATTTAGAGATTAAAATAATACCTCTTTGTTGAAGTGCATCATATGTAGGAAATCTATTATGTTTCAAAGCAAAAAAGTTTTAGACAGGGAACAATAGAAGACCATATAGAATTGACCCATTCATCACTTGTATCATAAGTAGAAAAATAAAACTATCTGACCATTTTGAGTCAGCATTCCAATATTATCCAACTTTCAATTAGGAACATCAAAGCCATTTGTAAGAATTAAATTAGAGATATTAATAAGTTCATAAATTTAGCGAAGAATATTGCGAGTAGAGCCATTCCAAGTAGACTGAACTGTGACATATAAGTGTACTCTATGTTGATAAGGAATACCAACCAAGAAAGATATACATATATCAAAGCATCATAAATCATTCTAAAAATTATTACAATGTCTATTTTTTTGTCTTTCTTCCTCTATGATCTCAACCCTTTCCTGATGGGTCCATGACTCCTCATGAGAGTGGAGAGGATCTTCCTAGGAGGATTACTAACAACATGATAAGCAGGAAGACCTCTAATTCATCATCTATTAGTTTATTTAACATTTCTTTATGTTGACTTATGTTTTGACTTGTTGACTTTGCTTGAGTTGATTTGTTGACTCTTATGTTTGTTTTGTAGGATTGACTATGACCATCTTGGAGGGAGATAAAATAACTTGGAAAGGAGGAGAGACTTGGGCTTGGATCCACACACATGTAGCCCCCTTTTTGTAGAGCTTGGAGTTGACCTTCCAATCTAGAAGGTCAAAGGCACCTATGAGAGACTTGGTGGGCAAGCTAGGTCATGCCTCACACCAAGTTGTCTCCTTTTAAGATGACCTAGTTTATATCAGCATTTCCCTTGTATTTGTTTTTGTGTCCTTGTGTTTATGTTTTTCCTAAGATACCTCTTCCACCACCTATAAAAGGAGGTCTCTTAGACTTGTTAAAAGGTTGAATATTTTGAAAATATATTTGACCACCCTTTGTGAGAGCTCTCTTGAAAGTGTTATCACCCTTTACTCATATCTTGAGTCTAGGACTCAAGTGACAACAATAACCACTTATCTTGAGTTGGTGAGTCATTATGCCCCCTCAAGTGGCGTACCATCACCATAAACCCCCTCCCTTTTCTAGTCTTTCATCTTTTGCTCCATCTTCTTTCTTATTTTGGTTCATATATCCCTTATTCTACTCAATTATAATGCTCTTCTTTCATTTGTGTTGTTAGTTTTGCTTAATTGAACCTTTCTTCTTCTTGTGAATTCTTGGAAGTGATCCTTCACATCTACATAACCTTTTGGTTATCTTAATGTCTAGTGGGGATCTTCCATGGGGTTTTTTCACCATTAACACCATATCTCTAAAGAACTAAAATGGATCTTCATCATTTGGTATTCATAGCTTGGGATATATATGTTATACAACGTTTTCCTTGTGCTAACCTTGAGTTTGGATTTTTTATTGTCTTGTTGGAGCTTCGGTTTTGGCTTGGAACGTGTCGTTGGAGCCCAAATTTGTCTTGGCCAAGAGGTTAGAGTATCATAATCTCATTTTCTAAGTGTTTAATGAAATGCCAAGTTATGGCCATGTTGATTTTGATCTAGCCTTTTCATGACCAAATGCTTCTTGTTTTGTTCACATGATAACTACAATTTTTATGTCATGTGAGTCTTTTAAATGTGCATAACCTTTGTTTTGAGTCATATGTCACATGATATTTGATGACATACACCCAACCATGCCATATAGTAAATAAGAGCTATGCAAGAGCTAGGGTTTTAGATCAAGAGCTTAGAGAACGTTTGGGTTCCATTGGGCCTTCAACAGTCTTTTTGGGCTTAAGATCATCTTTGAAGAGGTTCAGTTTTAGTGGATAATAGAGTAGACTAGATTTCACTTGGGCGATGTATTTGGGATTGGGTTTGAGTATGAATGATAAAAGGACACCTAAGGTTTCAATTGACCCAATTAAAACTATAGGTCGGTCATAAACTAAAGAGCTTTCACATTAACCTCATTTTGCACATATTGCAAAAGCATGGAAAGTGTGAGTGCCACATGACACTTGATCAATAAATTTTGCCACCTTTCTAGGAGCACATGAGGGGATTCATTTGAACTATCCCTCCCTTTTTCATCTTGAATTTGGAGACCTCATATCCTACAAATAGAGGTCTCCACCCATTTGTAAATTACTCTTGAGCTTAGTAAAGTTACTATGTTGAGATTGCTATAGAATTTCATCTTCTTGAGAGCCACCTAGCTAGAGCTTCTCCAAGAGCTTCTTCTAGCCTCCTTCCTCTAGAATTGCCCTAACCTTTCTAAAGAACCTTCACCATACACCATTTCCATCACCAAGACCAAACCAATTCTTCATTTCTTCTGCTAATCCACTTTCAACTGTGCATTTCATGGAGCATATAAAGCCATCAAGAGACCTAAACATATTCCCTTAGGATGAGACATATTTCCTCCTACTACAATAGGGAGTTCATGGACAAACTCCAAAGGCTCCAATATATTTAGTTATAGAAGAGTATATTCAAAAAAATGGAGTTGTACATGATGAGGGCAAGGATAGTAGAAGAGGGGGACATTGCATTATGTAGATTTCTAGGTGGTTTAAACCTTGAAATAAGAGATAGAGTTGGGCTATTACCTTATAAATATATGAATGATCTAGTTTAGATGTGTATAAAGGTAGAACAACAATGCTTAAGAAAATCTTTTTCATAAACAAATCAAGCTCACTCTAGTTCTTATAGCAAGAAGGATTATAAAGAAGAAGAAAACAAAGAAGAGACCTAAAAATCTAGTTAAGAAAAAAGGCAAATGTCGCAACCAAGATCACAACGAGATCATGATCCATCTTTTAAAAAACGAGTTTAATGGAGTTGCCACCAATATTTATTCAAGGGAAATATTAGAAAAACCTATTAAAAGAGAAATGGTCCTAAAAGCCAAAATGGATTCGTAAATCAGTTACGTGTATGGAAGATATTAGCACCCCACTACACCAGTCCTAAGACGGTTGCCCATAATTAAATGAGGAAATTAGTTAACTAAGAAAATTTATTTCACCTCAAACAAAAAAACTTTCTACAAAAAAAACTAATATTATTATAACAGAATAACAATATTTTTATATTTATTTAGCTCGACAAGGATGATACCGCACTCCTACGTATCTCCAGGTGCAATGGAGAATCAAAGTTACATAGTTCTTGTTGAAAATATTTGCGGGTAGAAATAATAATAAATTTTAATTTTAATATAATATTTCGTAACAAAATAAAAAAAGGGTTACAAATAATTTTTAGATCACCAAATTAATAGTGCATCTAAAGTGGTTGTAAAAAAGGTTAAGATAAAAATAATCATGAGAAGATTGGTTGTTAAGGATTCTTCTAATCATGAGAAGATTTCCTTCACAAGGGTATGCATCCTCTCCATTGCCTTTTTTGAGCTCCCAATCTTACTCTCACTAGTGTTTGACTCTTCTTGACTACTATAGTGGTCAATGCCCCTCAAGATGATAATTCCTTTGGCGGGGCACTAAGCAGCTATGTGGCCTATTCCCAAAACACTTGAAGCACTTAATATCACTGGTGCAAGTGTGTGCAGATGCTTCACCATTGCCTTTATCATGTTTCTTGGCTAGATTGTTATGGGTTCATCCTTTTTTTTTCTTGAAATCTTCTTTGAAATATGAGTAAGAGTGAGCTTAATCTCTTTTAGAAGAAGATTTTCTCAATAGTTGTTGTTCTACCCTTATACATATTTGAACCAAATCATTCAAGTCTCTATAAGGTAGAATCTCAACTCTATCTCTTATCTCAAGGTTCAACTCACTTAAGAGCCTAGCTAGAGTAATATCCTCTTCATCAACAATACCTGCCCTCATCATCAACAACTCCATCTTTTGTCTGTATTCCTCCATAGTCATAGACCTCTATTTAAGTATTTAGAGTTTGTCCATGAGTTCCCTATTATAATAGGAGGGAATATGTCTCCTCCTAAGGGCATATTTCAAATCATTTCAATATGTGATGGAAGGGTCATTATGACGAGGCCTCTCTTGGACCAAGGAGGTCCCCGATACATAACATACCTTTGAAAACTAAAGGTATCTATAAGCACTTTCTCTCTTCATTGATTTGGTGACAAGCAAATAATTACTCCACCTTCATTTTTCAGTCCAAATATGCCTCAACATTGTCTTTTCCATAGAAGTAAGGTAGGTCAACCTTAGCTTCCCTAGGGGTATTCTCCTTTTTTTGCCTCCTAATGTGAGAAGGCTAATGATAATATTCCCCTACCCCTACTTCCTTTTGAATGGTGAGCACGTAGAGCCTTTTGCTCTCTTTTTTCTCTAAGAGCCATACCTCTTCTTTTAGAAGGCTTAATTGAAGTTCTTTTTCCACATTACTTTTCCTTCTAGCTTGAGACTTTTGTTCCCTTCATAGTTTGAGTTCTTTGAGTTCTTCATCATATTGTTTAAAAGCAGTTTTAGAACCCCTAAGATATACTCTTACTATGTTTGGATGCACGTCTATACATCTTTAAATTTCAAAGTTCTCTTATAATGAAAGTATTAAGTGTTTCATGAGTTCATTCCCAGGTAAGAGAGGTGAGTCACAAAGGACTACTTAAGCACCAAGTCTTACCTAGCCAAAGTTTACCTCACTACTTGCTTTGTTACTTTCACAAGAAGATGTGCTCTTAAACTTAGAATATGTAAATTCAAAGAAAGAAAAAAGAAGAAGCTAAAGACACTAAAACGGACACCTAGTTGGCAAGGTTTTAGAATTTGGTATCTTAAACCAAACTACTAAACGTGAAACATAAAGTAAGCTAGGCGAATTCCTAAGGTGAGGCTTGTAGCCTTAGCTAGCAAGACACATTCACCATCTACACCAAATTCTATTACAAGAAAGTCACAAGCCAAAAGATGGAAGAACACCAAATGCTCTTCAAAGACAATTGGTTTCAAAGGCGACTACACCGTTTTTTACTAGCCTACATGTACAAAAATGTTGCCTAAATATAGAAATGGCCACAAATTTATAAGTGTAGCATAACACTATAAAAGACCATATTTTATAAATCGTTGATTATTTAGGCAACATTTTTTTAAAAGTTGCCCATAAAAAATGTGGGCAAAACAATAAAATTGTGGCATCTTCCTTGTGTTCTTTCCTTATCAATTATACTATACACTATGAATCTTCTTCATACATATACATTAGGCAACACTAGCATGACAACAACTAGAAAATCATTGCGTAAAATAGGAATAAGCCACAATGTTTTTTTAATTGTTGCCTATGTAGCGAGTTTTATTTGCCTTAAACCTAGAGAGCATATAAAAAATGTTATCTATTTATTTTAAGCAATATGGTAGAAATTATTGATAGTTATTGGCAACAATTTTTAAAATGTGGATAGTTTAGACCATATTTTTAAAATTGTGATAATTTAACTTTAAATATTTTTAAATTACCATCATGTGACCTAATTAAATTATTATGAGATAAATCAATTGTCTTGTGGTGGAAGATAGCTAGGCCAAGTCACAATCAAATCATCATGACACTTTGGTTGCTATAATTTTAAGAAGAAAGAGTTGCAGTTTAAGTATTAGCTATAGCTTTTGGCTTAATGGTAGGTGCTCAAGTCAATAATTGATATCAGAGTCAAGGTCACAAGTTCGATTCTCAATGAGACAATTATTCAAGAAGAGATTAAATAATTATGTTCTAAACATAAACACAATATTTAAATAATCATTGCCTAAAAGAATACACAACATTTTAAATTTTAAAAACTTTTGTGGCCTTAGGAAAAAAACTGTTGTCTTTGAGCAATGGCCACAAATGTATACTCCATTGCTGGAAAATCGTGGTAAAATTGTTGCCTAAACTTAAGACCACGATTATTTTACTTTAGACAACATTTTTCAGTTGTTGTTTAAACTACAAAACGGTGTAGTGGGCCTTTACAAAGACCAAGAAAGAACAAATTACAAGCCAAAATTGGCTAAAATCTTGAGACCAAAACCCTCTTTTCTTTGGTGTTTAAGCTCAACTCTCACTCTTTGATTTGGTGTTTGGAATGTTCTTTAAGAAATCCCTTAGCCTGAAGCTTCACTTGAATCTCCACTTTCCAAGATGTTATCTCTTAGCAAAGGTCTACCTTAGAATAGTTTTTCCTACACCACAAATACAATGCACACTGAAAGATTGCAAAGGAATAAAGCAAGAAAAGCTTAAAAAAAACTTTGCTAAACTCAAAGAATTTAATGAACCATGATGGAAAGGAATAACCAAAAATTGACAAGCTAGAAGTTAAGGATAATGAAAGAAGTTGGCATACAAAATTGAACCTATGAATAAAACTAGAATTGAATGAAAAATTGAAAATAGAAAGCAAAGCTTAATAAAATAAAGGAAGCTTTGTTAAGGACAAATTTAAGATAGACTAAAATAGCCTCTAAATTGCATTTTTAAATGATTTATCACAATGTTGTGAGAAAAAAAAATGTGAACAAATGCCTTCACTTTAAACATTTATCATATTTTCATTTCTTAACAATTTTCTTTTTATTATTTTGTTGTATTTTTTGTGAAGTTTTTACACATAATATGTTAAAAATATATTTGGATTTTCACTTATAAATTAATTGTGATAAGTCAAACATAGAAAGTGTACAAATCTAAAAATAGAAATTGGAACAAATTTAAAACTGAAAGAAATTTGCAAAAAAAGTTTGGGAAATTCTACATCTAAGAACTTGATAATGATATAATATCAAACTTGAACTCAATAGAGAAAATTAAAACACTCAAAGCTTAGCCAACCGGTGAAAATGACTTGCAATTACATCAATAACAAATTGCTTAAACAACAAACAATGATTCATACAACAAATTGCACTTTGCCAGATTTTGATCAAATGAAGTAACTTGTAATCGGTTAAACATTTGAATTATGACATTTAAATGAAGAACATGACTAAGACAACATGAATAGGATGCTCAAATTAAAATCAAGGACCAATTAATGTCGTTCACCGAATGAAAATGAAAAATTACTCAAGCAAATAAAATGCACACACGAATGAACTTGTAATGGAGTCCTAAGCAAATTTGACCGATTGATTCATGGAGGAAATCAAAATGAATCATCATCCAAGAAATTAGAAGTAATATGAATGGTGTAAACACACAAGACAAGCAAAGAATGGCATGGAACAACATAGAAATCAAAAAAGGATCAAGAACTTAGCTTAAACCCGAGATGAAGGTGGCTTAAGAAGGCTCTAGATACCTTTTAATGAACCTCCATTTGCACGTTTGATGGAATGAGGAAGCTACATGGATGCGTGGTAGAAGCAATTGTAGAAGGAAAGTGATTTAATGGTGGTTAATTTGGTTGGTGAAGGTTAAACTCTAAGAAGGTTATGGCAATCTTAGAGGAGGAAGGCTAGAGGAGATTCTTAAGGAAAGCTCTTGCAAGTGACTCTCTAATGCAAATGTGTGGAGTGATCTCAACAGCATAACACTAGCATTCAAAAGTTAATTTTACAATGGATGGAGTTATCCATTTATAGGAAATGAAACTCCAAATTTCGGCCAAAGAAAAAGGAGGGAAAGTTAAAAAATTCAGCACATGTTTTCTAACTCCCTAGCCTTGAAAAGTTGATCAAGTGACATGTGGCACCTTATATTTACCATGCTTTGCACCATGTGCTAAATATGTTAAATGTGTAACACCTTTCATGGATCAAGTGACATGTGACACTCACATTTTACATGCTTTGCAACATGTGAAATTATGTTAAATGTGAGAGCTCTTTGGGTTAAGGTGGATGACCTAGGTTGTGATTGGACTTTATAAGCCCAATTAAAACCTTAGTTGATCTCACATGTGTTGGCACAAGCAAGCTTGAAGAAAAGAATTAATAAAGCCATGTGCATGAAGATCTTAAGTGCTTGATGAAGATCCTCTTGAAGATTAAGTTTTAGTGTGTTAAATCTGTATATAACATGTTAAATGTAATGTGTTAGTGTTATACACTTTTGATAGGCTATATGACATAGGTTAGATGTCTTGGGCGCCTTAGTGTGTCTCTTTTAATCTGTTAAAATGGGTTTTAACAAGTTAAAAGGCTTGCTGTATATAGTTTCTGGTATGAATGCATTTAGTCAGTTGAATTATTTTTCAATCGACTGATTTCACTTAAGTCAGGTGAAATTAGCTGACTGTATGGAAAATTCAATCGACTGTTTTCACTTAAACTAGACTATACAAGTTGTGTTTTCGCGAACAGAGGCGCGAATCTGAGTTTTTCTGAATGAAATCGTGTCATACATCTCTGGGAAGCGTTCTCTGTCTGCAATACACAGCTGCAACTCGTGTTTGAAGATCTTGGTTGATCTTGGTTGATCTTAGAGGCATTTTGGCTTGTGAGTAGCTTGAAGAACACATGTATTGTGTGCTAGGGACAACCACCATCAGGTTTGGACGTTCTTGTGCCTTTGGATGGTTTGCCTGATGTGATTTCAGGTCTGCAAGTGTGATTCTTGTAGGTTGTGATTCTAGATTTTTGTGTGAGTTAAAAATCTTGTGTGCTTTGTGTTCAAACGTGTAATCTTGGTGTTTGATTTGTAAAACTTTTGAATATAGTGGAAACTAGGCTCATGTTGTCCTGGAAAACTGGATGTAACTCTATGATTGAGTGAACCAGTATAAAAATAGTTGTGCATTCTTCTTTCCCCCATCTCCCTCTCTTTGAAATTCTTTAAAAACTCAAGAAAACCAAGCAATTTAATCTTTGGTGTGATTCAATGCGTTCTTGTGTAATCTGAGGCTTTGTACTTGTTATAAATACTGATTCAAACATGTCTTGTATGTAAAAAATTGTTGTTTGAGTTGAATTTGCGAATTCTGCATTCTGCATAATTCTCCAATATTTTAGCCGACTGATTTGTCTTTTTAATCGACTATTTCATAGCATCAAGAACAATTTAGTCTGCTATTTTATATTTTAATCGACTGAAAGTGTACTGGTCTGCTGCATTTACATCCAAATATTCTAGTCTATTAGATTCAATTGAAAAAGGTTTTATGCTTTCGAAAAAGTTTTATAAAGCCAATTCAACCCCCCTTCTTGGCTAAACTCACCATTTCAAAACTAACAATTTGTATCTAGAGCAAGGTTCTTGAAAGGTATTCAAGTTGATCAAAAATCTTTTTGAAATGGCTGAAAGTAAACTCCCTTTTTCTGAAGGTGCACCTATTCATAGACCACCTATGTTTTGTGGCCTAAACTATTAGTTTTGGAAAATAAGGATGCAAATTTTCATTGAATCTATAGACAAAGGAATTTGGGATGCAATAGTTAATGAACCATATACTCCTAAATGTGTTGTTGAAAATAAGCAGGTGGACAAGCCTTAGAGTGAATGGAATGATGAAGAAAGGAGAAGAGCTCAATATGATTGCAATGCCAAAAACATCATCACTTCATCTTTAAGCATGGATGAATTTTTTAGGGTATCCCAATGTAAGAATGCAAAGGAAATGTGGGATGTCCTAGAGGTTACACATGAAGGAACAAGTGAAGTGAAGAGAGCAAGGAAGCATGCCTTGATTCAAGAGTAT
>Ga0099822_1007624_pt1 | contig 13978 bp, 8 predicted proteins | sample CowpeawhiteBW_FD_76839 | JGI IMG/M metagenome (GOLD analysis project Ga0099822, IMG submission 76839) | Root nodule microbial communities of legume samples collected from California USA - Cow pea white BW | ecosystem: Host-associated > Plants > Roots > Nodule | place: USA: California | collected... | reverse complement strand
ATATTTTTATTTCAAAATAAAAAGTGTATAGAAAATATATATATATATATATATATATATATATATATATATATATATATATATATATATTTGTTAGTTTCTATGTATTTTGTTTTGTGTCAGAATGGATGTATATATATCTGCATGTGTACAAAATCTTAAAAATAAAAAAACAGATAATTGTACGTAGAAACTGCACTTACTGTTGCTAGTAGAAGTATGTTATAAGGAAGGCTTTGAAATGTGCATTTATGTTTTCGGTGAACTTTTATTTGGTGGAACAATTAATGAAAATTAATATCGTATTTGGAATAATCATTTACTCTTGACGATAACACTTCATGGAATAAGCAAGTCTATATGTACAAAATCTTATAAAAGAAAAGACAGATAGTTGTGCACAAAAAAACACTTACTGGTACTCTATGTGTACAAAATCTTATACAAAAAAGACAGATAGTAGTACACAGAAAGACACTTACTATTACTGAGAGTGTGGTAATGAGATGACCTTTGAAATGTTCATTCTTGTTATCAATGAACGTTTATCTTGTGAATCAATTAATAATAATTAATATCGTAGTTGGAGTAACCCATTACTCTTGGAGATAACACTTAATGGAATAAAAGTCCATATGTACAAAATTTTATAAAAGAAAACACATATAGTTGTGCACAAAAAGACACTTACTGATACTCCATGTGTACGAAATCTTATAAAAAAAAGACAAATAGTTGTACACAGAAAGACACCTAGGAATCACCTTTTACTCTTGAGGATAACACTAAATGGAATAAGAAAGTGTGTATGTACAAAATCTTATAAAAGAAAACACAGATAGTTGTGCACAAAAAGACATTTACTGGTACTCCATGTGTACGAAATCTTATAAAAAAAAAGACAGATAATTGTACATAGAAAGACACCTACTGTTATTGATAGTGTGGTAACGAGATGACCTTTGAAATGTTCATTTTTGTCATCAATGAATGTTTATTTTGTTAACCAATTAATAAAAATTAATATCGTATTTGGAGTTACTCTTTACTCTTGAGGATAACACTTAATGGAATAAGCAAGTGCGTATGTACAAAATCTCATAAAAGAAAACACACTTAGTTGTACACAAAAAAACACTTACTAGTACTCCATATGTACAAAATCTTATACAAAAAAAGAAGACAGGAAAGACACATACTGTTACTGATAGTGTGGTAATGAGATAACCTTTGAAATGTGCATTTTTGTTATCAATGAACCAATTAATAAAAATTAATATCGTATTGAAAATAATCATTGAAAAATAGTTGTATTTGTAGATGTCCATGAGATTACCTTTGAAATGTGCATTTGTGGTATAATTCAACAAGGTTTACTTCTTACTTCGTGAAGGAATTAATGAAAATTAATACCATATTAAGAAAAATTGTTGAAAAATACTTAATTTATTGAGCACATCCATTTGTACAAAATCTTACAACGAAACATATAAATAGTTATACATAGAAAGACACTTAATAATCATTCCTTTAGTTAATTGAATGAGGACATCCTTGTGTGTAAAATCTTACAAGGAACAACATACGTACTTGTACACAGAAAGACACTTAATACACAGATACATATAACGTGTCCTGGTCAAATAGATTGATGAAATTCTAGAATGAAACAACCAAATAAATTTTGAAATTATAAGCAAGCACGCCATAAAACTTCTATAATTGTGGTTTCAACAACAAAAAACATTGAACAAAATTTACTAATATCAAGAAAGTTGCAATCAAATCTACCCCCACAAATTATAGGATTGGTTCAAAGCTAATAACCAATGAACAACATAGTTTATCATATATGAGAAACTTTAACAACTTTACGAAAAATAAAAGGTTATCTAATATTTTTCTAATGTATCTAATTAGGTATATCATCTATGAGCAACTTTAACAACATTAATCTTTAGAGTTGCACGTGGTCTGATCTTCTTTATGCATATGGCAGATTTTGACTTGGACAACATGTGAAACCTTTAATACCCTCCATGAATAGGCAATGCCCACGAGAGTGTTGTAGTACATTAATCACTGGATTTACATCAAACATCGAATTGTATTGCAATTAACTCCAATTGATCAAATTAACTCCACCACCAACACTTGTCACATGCACAATTGAAAAAGTAAAAAGAAAAAGAATTAGAATCATAGAGACATAATAAAATTTGCTAAGATGTGAAAATGAGACATTCATAGCTGTCAAGATCTTATTTTTAAAGCTTTTACTTCTAACTTTGAAAGAAATAAAATTTCAATATTAACTAAGCAAGATTGACTAGGGGTTAGGTGTGAGAGGTAACCCCAATTTCAAAACTATAGAATGACAAAGTAACAGGAATAATCAGGAAAAATGGTGCAAGAACCTAGAGTATGTTCATTTTGGATATATTTTTTCACAAATAGTTACTATAGAGAAAAAATTAATAACATTAATTTATGCACAAATCAAAAGTAAATTTTTTAGAAATTAACATAAAGTGTGAAGTATTTTCATTTCATGTGAATTTTTAAGTTTACTCAAAGTCTTTGATTTCATCTTCTCACAACCGATATGAATTCTGAGTTGGTGGTAGTTTATCTTTCACAATCAGATAAACTTATGTTTCAAGAAACTTCATTGCTCTAACCTAAAACAAAATTGGATTGAAGTATGATTGTTCTTCTTCACTTGACCACAAAATCTAATGGCTCACGGAACCATTTGTTAATGGTGGAGGAAAAGGAATACTGGTGATATTCCTATGCCTTAATAGAACAACAATATTTACATATGGGTTTGGAACCTTAGTTTATAACAACCAAATCCTTAGTATACTTAGTAAACTATTGTACATTAGATGAGGTCCAACAAAAAAGATAAAGTGAATGCAAGAAGTGCCCACATTGACTTCCATGACACAAATAAATAAAAATGTGATTTTATGAATGCATAGGTGGCTTGACATGAAAAAAAAAACCTATCACAAAAGGTTGTTTATTCATGTTAGTTGCAGAAGTAGTTGGTTGCTCTATGCCGACGTTTCTTTGCTCTATGCCAGCGTTTCTTTACTCTATGAACTCCATGTAAACTCCAGAAAAGTGAACCTCAGATGAAGATTCCATTAAATCCACAACTGACTTAGTTCCATAGGCAAAGATCTACAAAAATAAAATGTCAAACAAACACTCAATAAAAGACAGAAAAACATGAGTAGTAATAATAATAACAATAATAGTTTTTATACCTTTCAAATGTATGTGGCTGATTGGATCAATCAAGACAACCATTTCACCTTATCAACAATGCTTAAGTTGGATTTACGCTTTCGGATGAAGTTCATTCAAACCTTCTAAAAGATGATTTCAGTACACCATACAAGAATCTTAACAATTTCCACTTCCTATAGGGTTATACATATAAATAATCAGAAAAGTGTTATTAGATATTCAAGAACTGAACTAAAGGACAAAAGAAGTATTTTGAAATTTTGTTCTGTCCATGGCATGACCTATCAAATAAATAATAACGATTCAGGTCATCATCAACATCATATTGAGAGGACGAACTAAACCAAGCTTAGGCATCAGAGATCAAGAGAAATAACGAAAAAAAAAACCCTAGAACGAGAGAAGGGATGAAGATAGAAACTCTCACTTACTCATGAGACAAAATAGGATACATAACGGTGATAGATGTGGAATGAAAAAGAAGAATCTCGATGAATGTGCGTGTGGGTGTGATCTTTGCGAGGAAGAAATAAAAAACCCTAACCCCTCTTTTTCACCAAATTTCATCATCACACAATGTTCAAAGTGCCTCTGACAGAAGAGAAAAAGCGAAGAACCTTGTCCCAGCAAACAAAGACTTGAGGAAATTTCAGTGGTGAGAGATGAAAGACGCAGAGGGGAAACGAATGAAAGAATGAAAAGGGTTGGTGACACGTCATAGAAGTTAAAAAAAATTGAAAACTAAAAATTAAAATGTCACATCTTAATGCCATGTAGGCAGGTTAAAAAGGGGTCAAATTTGGTGAGTTAAACTATCATTACTCCTAATTTTATTATATACTCCTCTTTCAAGCAATGGACACATGTGTCTAAGGCTGCCACGTATCCATTATCCTCCTCATAAAGTTGTCTAACTAGAGCGTGACATGTGACAACATCTTAGCACTCAAAAGTTTACCAATGGCAGTCTGCCATATGTTCCTCTTCATAAATCCCCATCGGATCCAAAACACATCCATCACACAGGCCACCTCCACCTCGTCGGTGCAACTACAGCAATTTGACAGCCAACACCAGGCCTCGCCAACGCTCACCAAAGCACCGCACGCAGATCTAACCACCAAAGCATCGCCACCCACACAGATCGATGGTGCAACAACGCGAACGACCAACCACTACGGATCTCCTCTATGTGCAGACTCCGACAGCAGCAAAACCTCCCTCGACATAGCATCCACCCACTTTGGCACATTGAGCTCACAGCAATCACGACATCACAATGGCGGGGCCAGATCTTGTTTCAGGGGTTTAGAAGGAACGCTTCCCGGAAGGAGAAAGACGAGGGAGAATGAAAGATGTTGGCGGTGTGTGATTGGCCGTGCTGCAACCACGTCAGAGTCATTGCTCTTGCCCACTTACATTAGTAAGCTCCATTAAAGAAATATATATTGGAGGTTGCTCTAGACAATCCCAATCTAGAACAGCGCATGTGCATGTATCAATCCATCAATTCAAACACGCATCAACCATGCACTCTTAAGGGGAAATGTGTTGGAGATGATTGAGGTGGGAGCAAGCCCTTAGGCCGAATCCGTAAACAAGTTTTCAGCAAGAAAACGTTATTGAATTGAAAGGTATTGCTTTTCAATTGTGAGAAACAGGCAATGCCTCTACAACACCAAATATATGGTTTTGGTTAGTAATAAACTAGTGGGTCCCACACCGAGGTCCACCACCCCGCCATTCATTGATCAAATAAGGTTGGGGCCTGTGCATATCACACAATTCTATGCATATGAAAAAGTTATGCCATGTAATATCATGGTATCAGGCGTTGCATACAATTGAACTCACACATGGTGCATATTAAGTGCATGCATTTGCAATTACGGTACAAAGTTAGTATATTTCTCTGCTACACTTTATTATAACGATGGAGACCAAACACCTCTGCAACATTCAAAATATAGGAGTAACCTAGTTCCAACAGCAATAACAAACTCCATCTTCGTGTTCCTTTATATCCTCAAAGGAAGAAAGCATTGTGGAAGGTATCCATACGCGTCGACCCAACATAGGATGATGTTTTGATCTAGTTAATTGTTCTCGAAGCAAGAGAACCATAAAGCCAAAAGCTTATAACAAGTCACACAACTTTCAAGTCCGAACACCAAGAGAAGAAAATTGATCCAATCCAAATTTCAACAAGAGCCGAGAACAACAAGCTTGGATAGAAAGTCATTCCAGAACTATCTTAAAGTGAAAACCTCAGATGGAAAGTTATTCAAGAATTGTCTCAAAGCCATAAGCTCAAATGGAAAGTCATTCAAGAATTGTCTCAAAGGCATAAGCTCGAATGAAAAGTCACTCGAGAACTATCTCAAAGGCATAAGCTCAGATGAAAAGTCATTTGAGGATCATCTCAAAGGCACAAACTCATATGGAAATTCAATCAAGAACTATCTCAAAGGCATAAACTCAGATGAAAAGTCATTCAAGAGTCATCTCAAAGAAGGACAGAACATAATAATGATACAGGAGAGCCCTGGCTCTCCCAAAGTTTTCTAAATTTATATTTTTATATTTATTTTTATATATTTTAAAATTATATTTATATATTATTATATTATTTACATTAAATTTATATTATAGAAAATTATAATAAAAAATAAAATAAAGATAAAATGAAAACCAACTTGATAGAGAAGTTGGTTAATAAAAAGGATTAAGGTTCTCTCTTTGACCATGACGTTCTTTTATAATAAGTCATCATGAAAGTGCAAGAGGGGAAAGAAAAACAAAAATATAGATTGGGAAGCAGAGGTTGGAGAATGTAGCGATTGAAGTAGGCATTCTCACAAGATATAGAGAGATTGAAGTAGGCATTCTCACAAGATATAGAGAGATTAACGTAGGCATTCTCACAAGATCTAGAGAGGTTGAAGTAGGCATTCTCACAAGATATAGAGAGATTAACGTAGGCATTCTCACAAGATCTAGAGAGATTGAAGTAGTCATTCTCACAAGATCTCTCACGGATCAAGGTTAGTATCTATTACGATTTATGTATGTTAAGTTTATTTCTCCTATTACAATGTTTCTACCAAATTTGTATGAACCTTAGTTATGACTTTATGGATTCTTTTATGAAATTGATAAGAACCCTAATTATATTATTTCCCCAATTTAGTATAATCCTAAATTTAATTTAGGAATTTTATGTTTTCGCTGCGTATGACAAATTTTTAAAATTTTTGAATTTATATAATGTTGCTTATTTAATTAAAGTAGTATGAGTTTTATTTTGTTTTGCAACGTGATAAATGTGATTTGTGAAGATGTTAGTGGAAAACGACAAGTGCACCGATCACACACAACAAATAATAAATATCGTTCTCTCCACAGGGACTTGTGCAACACATGACAACTCTTACAATTCACAGCTCAAATACATAACAAAGCTCACAAAAACACAAAGAAACCCTAATTATATTATTTCCCCTAATTTAGTATAATCCTAAATTATAAAATTTAGGAATTTTGTGTTTTTCGCTGCGTATGACAAATTTTTTAAATTTTTGAATTTATATAGTGTTGCTTATTTAATTAAAGTAGTATGAGTTTTGTTATGTTTTGTAACGTGATAAATGTGATTTGTGAAGATGTTAATGGAAAATGACAAGTGCACCAATTGCACGTAGCAAGTAATAAATATCGTTCTCTCCATAAGGACTTGTGCAACACATGAAAACTCTCACAATTCACAACTCAAATACACAACAAAGCTCACAAAAACACAAAGAAACTCTTTTTGGTATTTTATCAAACAGTTGGTGTGCAACAAAAATTTAACATAGATTATATACAATTGTCAATACTAGATTTCATTCACATTATTCTCTTGCATTCACAAACATCTCAATTCCAATTTCATGTCAAAATCAACTCACAAGAATACTCAAATCCTATTCCTAGCGACTTTGACTCTATGATAACTCATCAAGTTTTAATTCCTTGAATCCTTAACAAGTGAAATCATGCATTAAGTTCAAGAGTCTTAAGATTACTGATGAATCATGTTCTATCCCTAGATACAAGCTCCATTAGGCATTCAATTTCAATTTTAGGTTCAAAAGACATTTTCCAACATCTCAAGTACCACAAATCATGCATTGGTGGCTAGACCAAAGCAAGCATTAAGCATGGAAATCAAATACTAATATAGAAATGGAAAAGCATATGGATTAACATCACAAAATGCACAATATTCAATTTATTACATCTAATCTCAACACATAGGTTTACCTTTCCATGGTGGAGAACTTAGGTTTTACAAATTGAAGAGATAGGGAAGAAATGGAAACCAAAGAGAAGATGCAAGCCCTCTCCCAAGGTTCTTGGCAGCCACTCCATGCTCGAATTGCACCTCCCATTCGTCTCTACATCTCCCAATCACAACCCATCTTCCTCTCCAACCCCAAAAAGGGGAAAAAACCACCATGAATGGAGGAGAAGACCCAAGGAGAAGTGGGAGCGCTTTCCAACAACCCTAGCAACCTCCAAGAGGCTCTCCAAGCACCAAAATATGTTTCTCTATCATGCAAAAATGAGGAATGGTCCAAACCCTTGTGAGAAACAAGATTAAAAACTCATTTTTTGACATGTCAAATACGCCACTGCTCAGCCTTGTCTCAGCAACGCTCAGGGCCAGGTTTTACGGATTGAATGGCGCTCAACCCCACTTTCCACCGCTTAGCCTTGTGGTGCTCAACCCCAGTTCGCCACCGCTCAACCTTGTGGCGCTCAGCCCCAGTTTTCCATCGCTTAGCCTTGGGTAGTTTGATAACATTATGTATTCATAACACAAGGCGTGATTCCAGTGGCGTCTGATGCTGGTATTTGCTTCAAAATTAACCATTTCTTGTCGAATTATGTTCCTTGAGTTCTTGCTTGTTTTCCTCCACCACAAATTTTTCCTTTTAACTTATTTAACACACTTAAAAGAGAGATTAGAAGCAAAACAAGTATATAATAACTAAAACACAAAAAAAATACAAAACACACTAAACTTGAGGATATAACAAGATAAAAGCTAGGAAAGAGTTGATTTTTTCATGACAATAAAGACACAAAAAGAGATAAAAATGGACATTATTAGAAGATAAATTTTATCTTTTTCTAAATATGTTTGAGGATATAAATTTATATTAAAAGATTTATGATAAATAGTAAAAGATTTTTTTTTCAAGAAGACGGATTGTGATGAAAATGGAAAAAATGCATCTACTCTCAACTAAACTTGAGAAATTTCATCAGAAATGACGAATTGAAGAAAATGAAAAATAACTCTCTCAAGTTCCCAGATATACATATAATGAATTTGAAAATTCATTAGAACGTGATTCGAGAAAGCGTCCTCAATTTTGACAATAACCCACCAAATCAAATTGATAAGATACGAAGGACTTATCTAAAATGATGTTCATATCAAATTACATATAGTGAATGATAGTCATATTTATATATAAAAGTAATTTATATATAAAAATTTAGTTTGCCACCCCTGAATTTTTTGTCCAAGGTTCGTCATTGATCTCAAAGGCACAAGCTCGAATGAAAAGTCATTCGAAAACTACCTCAAAGGTATAAGCTCATATGAAAGCTAGACTTTCAAGAGCCTAATACTCCAACTTATAGATAAAGTTATGATGAAGCTCACAATGAGGACAACTTATAAATCAATCTCAATCACAACGACTACAAAATCTTCAATGCATAAGAGCGTTAATAGATCGATATGCACAAGGTACGAGAAGAAACTCAGAAGTATAAGTGACACTTTTTAGCAAAAGCCATGAATATTGGTTTCTTTTTGGTATTTTTGTGGTGCTCTTAGGAATATGAAAAGTTGAAGGTAAATCCGTTGTATCTAGTCACAAGCACAAGAAATAATGGTTCAAGGTGAATTAAGTGCAAAAATAAATATTAAGAATTTAATTTTTAAATATTTTATGAGTAGAAAATTGAAAAGGTGATCAAAATAATTTATATTTTGGTGCAACCATTATTTGGATTATTTTATTAATTTAGAATGGATTATTAGAAAAGGGGAATTAAGACAGAAAAAATATTTTTAAAAGAGATATGTATCAGTCTTAAATTTTATGGGAAAATAGAATGACTTTGTACTAAGTTAAATTTCGGGTTTTGAGGAGTGGTGGGCAACATAACTTTGAAAGAGAGAAATCAAAATTTTGGTTAAGTTTTGGAGGCAGGGGAGAGAAGAAGGAGAGTCTCTTTAGAGTAGTGGAATTCTTAGTTAAGAAGAAGAGAACTCTTGTTTTAGAAATTCCAAGTAAGCGGAGATAAACCTTTCTTATTATTTTTTTATTGTGGTCAATTGCATTGAATTATATTGAAGTGAGAATATGAAATTGTAAGGGAAATTATGTTTTTCTTTTGTAAAATTTTGAAGTTGGGATGATAAGATGAATTTTCTAGATGATTATGATATTATTTTTGGATGTCTCTTCTATGGATGAGTTTATGGTGAGATGATGATACAATGTTGTTGACGTGATAATGATGGTGCAAAGATATATTTCTCTTGTAACGTGAAATAATAATATTTTTGGTTTTGAGGTGTAATCTTTGGGTGGTAAAAGAGGTGATTTAAGAATTTATTTTGGTACGGGGAAATTTTATTGTCGTGGTTAGAATTTTTTTTTATGCTAGGTTGATATGATTAGGTGTTATGGTTGTTAGGATATAGGAAAATTTTAATTATTAATGAATTTTGATGACATTGGATAAATATTGTTGTGTGGACAGCAAAAAGTTGGCGTTGAGAAATTGTTGGTGGTGAAGATTGCTTATGAGAGATAAGTTGATTGATTTTGGTTCATGTTCATGTGAAGTTGTGGTATGGATTCTTGGCATGTGATGGATGTAGTATAGTTTGGTATTTTACGATTGAATTTGTTGTTGTGAATATGATGTTGAAGTGGTTTGGTGGTAAAATTTTGTGCCTAACTTATAAGTGGAGAATTGTATTTGGTTCATTATGGTTGTATGAATTGGTAAAAGAAATGGATTATCATAAGAGCATAACTTACTTGAGGATTCATTAGGTGCCATTTTCTCTTCGTAGTTGTTTAATTAGTTGATTGAATCTTTGTTGTGGTGATGTAAAATGCAACTAGAGTGGAAGATTGAAATGTATGGTTCAATGTTTTGTGAATGGTTAAGTGTGGATTAGTGTGGTACATTGATATTTGGTTTATTTCTAAGTTAGGTGTTTAAAGATTTATAAAATTATGCAATTTCACATCAGTTTTCATATTTTGGGTGAGTGTATTTTTCTAGTTTGTGCAATTTTACTAAAATTAAATTTCCTGGTTCGTTAACCGTTGGATTGAGCTAATATTGGGACAATTTATTCATAACATGTTATTCTTTGGTCTGACCGGTGGGATCATCGATTAAAGGTCTGTAGTTTAATAAATGTGTCACGAAATCTTACTGACGTTATTTTTCATATTTTGGGTGAGTGTATTTTTCTAGTTTGTGCAATTTTACTAAAATTAAATTTCTTAGTTCGTTAACCGTTTGATTGAGCTCATATTTGGACAGTTTATTCATAACATGTTATTCTTTGGTCTGACCGGTGGGATCATTGATTAGAGGTCTGTAGTTTAATAAATGTGTCACAAAATTTTACTGACGTTATTTTTTGTATTATAGGCGAGTGTGTTTGTTTCGTCTGCACAGTTTTAGTAAAATTGACTTTCTCGACTCGTTAGTTCGTAACATGCTATTATTTGTTTGACTAGTGGGATCTTCGATTGGATGTCTGTATCCTGATAAATATGTCATGCATTATTGCAGTGTTTTGAGTTTTGTGATGATAAATTTTGCTTTGGAATTTTGGTGTAAGAATTATGGTTATGCGTTGTGCTTGTTTGGAATGCATTTGCAGGGTTTGGCATGATCATATATGTGTAATAAGGTATGATATGCCATGATATGATGAAATTGCATGATGAGTTGATGTATGTTTAATCATGTGGTGAGTTATGATATGTGTGTGTACATATATGATGAGACAATATGAATTCTTTGATAGCCGTAAAGCCCTAATGGTTCTTTTACCCATATGGCTTTATTGAGTCAAGGTAAAAGGGCTTCTTTCAGCCATAAGTATTTGACATGAGTTTAGCAAGAGTGCTCTTATCCAAGGCTTTGTCGAGCGGGTAGAGTTGTGGCTTGTAAGTCTATGGAAAACAAGGGAAAGGCCTTTTCCAAGAGGCGTTGTTGCGTAGGAAAGGTAGAACAATTGGTTATGAGAGAATGTCATTCGTTGATATTACTTGATGGTAATATGATTTGATTATTGTATGTTGTGGTTTTGGAACATGTGATATGTTGATATCTTGGATGGTATGGGTGAGAATGTGATATAACTAATATTACATGTGATGTTTATTTGGTTAGCTTACCTTGCTTTTGTGTGTTGTTTGTGTATGTGCGATGATCATATAATGTGCGTGTTGTAACGTCCTAGCCAGAAATTACTATTTAAAAATAAATAAGAAATAATATTTATAAAACATCGCATTTATCCTCGCAATTTCCCAAAAACGCGAGAAAAATAAAAGTTCAACATCGCTTCCGTAGTAATTAAAATCGTACTATCCAGTTATTACAAAACCAAACCATAAAAATTGCAAAAGAAAATCATAATAAAACTGAATAACTAATCCCGTCGTGATCCTCACTCCGTCTCTACGTATCCACTTGCTCACCTGCATTAACATCTGCTCCCATGTAACAAGTTAATTGATCATCGCCACACACACACAGATAGGGTGAGCTCATTTAAATAAAACCAAACAGATATAATATTAATTACAACTCACAACATTAAAACCCCGGGTTAGTACTCTTTTCCCTTTTTCCTTTATTCTTCACTTCCAGTACTTGCATTTCTATACCCTTTAGGTGAGAACAATGATCGATCTTCGCTGCACGAGTGTCTACTAGCCCCTCCGACTACAGGCTACCACCTGATAGTTCACACGTGGGAATAACCTTGCCACAGCATCTCACCGTGACACCAAGTGGAGCTCCCCGAAACAAACATAAAGTTTGTAGCTGTTCCAGACTACCAAAAGTCTATCAGAATACTCTGAAGAGGGCAATCACCCGAACCTCACCGTACGAGCCACAACTCGCACACTCCACTGGACTTCCTAAACAATCAGGCTACAACCTAGAGTGGTCACGTGTTATTCCAATACGGGTTACACTAGTAACTGGACCCCCAGCCAAAGCTCGCATCATGAACATCACCTAAAGCTGTGTAGAAACCTTTCCTCGCGCACCATCACTGAACCAAAACCGCTTAGCGCGTCCCACGTCGCTAGGCGGACACTGGGTCCAAACCGCCTGGCGGGCATCACACACCGCCAGGCGCCACGCACCTGTAGAATCATCACATGCACCGTCAACGCCTGGCGGACCTCGCCCTGCCGCCAGGCGCCACTCGTCGCCATCGCCTGGCGCGCCCGTCTCGCGCCGCCAGGCGCCAGTCTCCTTCCATCCCCTCTGCTGTTCGATTTTGCCTGGCGGAACCGTCCCTACCGCCAAGCGCCACACGTCAACAGTGGCCACTGCCACTGATTTGTGTTTCGTCCGCCTGGCGGCTCGCTCTTGTCGCCAGGCGCCATACTAGTAGCGCGATGCTACTGGTATTTGGGCACTTAAAACAGATCCCAATGGACCTTAAATCATACCACACACCAACTTATAGAACAATTATGACACACCAAGCATAGTTCAATCACTAGAATATCATACACACCTTTTTAATCATGTAAATTGTACTTACCAATGTCGCACAAACTTCTTAAAATAACACAAACAATATAGCATATCAACTACAACACCCAATAAACATAATTTTCATACATCCCCACATGTTCATAAAACTGAATTGAAATTCACACATTGCATTTGACATTTTGCTCATTTATTAGCATACCATCTCTCTAACAATAATGCCCCATGCAATTCACACTTCCCGTTTTACTACTTTAGTATACTTTCTGGAATCTATCTTAGCACATACAGCAGAAACATTTACATCCTCCCTTATATTATATCACTTTTCCCACCTTCACTAGCTCTACCCTTCCTTAATCCCTAACAGGCCACCTTCATCTAATGTTCCATCTTCGACTTATATATATTGAAATGAATTTCTATCTATATAGCCAACCACACAAAATCCATGCTAATCAACTAGAATACGCAGCACTGTCAGGCCGCCTAGCGGCAGTTCATGCGCCGTCAAGCGGTGCATATAAATCTGGGTTTTGCCCAGAATTTCCAGCACTGCACCACACCCAAATATTCTGATTTTACAGTACATACCCTCATCCTAACATGTTTCTATACGCACATACCATACAGAGTTCATACAACATTCATCTAATCGTCAATTCTGGAAAATCAATACACCTTTCATTGCAACTTTTAACAATTACTAACCCCAATTTCAACATGAATTCTAAAACCCCAAACGCACACAACATACATAACTTCAATATATATATATATATATATATATATATATATATATATATATATATATATATATTTATCTTCTACATATATACACAATATAATATTTATTTATATACATATACAATATTAT
>Ga0099822_1007616_pt1 | contig 13986 bp, 10 predicted proteins | sample CowpeawhiteBW_FD_76839 | JGI IMG/M metagenome (GOLD analysis project Ga0099822, IMG submission 76839) | Root nodule microbial communities of legume samples collected from California USA - Cow pea white BW | ecosystem: Host-associated > Plants > Roots > Nodule | place: USA: California | collected... | reverse complement strand
CTCTGCCAAACTAAATTAATATTTCGCTGTGGTTTTTGTGTTAATATTCAATTTCCGTGTGGTTGGTTGGTTTTTTGGAAGTGTTTGTAGGAAAAAGCATGTGGAAAGCAACTGAACCATTTGGAATTTATGGGAATGATGAGGTGAAGTGGTAAGTGGGTGAGCGATCACTTGTAATGATCCGTGTAAAAAGGTTATTCATAATTTTGTGCAGGTTTGTGTGCATGTGACCACTGTTAGTTCCCTGGAATATATGTAGCTGAAGTGACTTCTAATTGTCAGTTACTGTCAGTTCTTCCCCCACTTTAATTATTACCTTACACTTCAATTTTCCTCTCCTTTGATTCCTCTCACCACAAATAAATCACACTCTACTGTTCCTATAAAATAAACTTCTAACAAATTACTGTTTTTCTTGAAAAGAAAGAAACAACTTTGTCTGTATTTGCATTGTCCCTTCTTTTTGAAACCCTAGCACATAACATGTTTTTGTTTGTTGCTCAAATCTAACTATCACATTTGAGATGGTGAAATTTACATATATTGTTGAAGGTACTATAGTGTTTGTATTTTTCAACATCTGTCCTTTGCTTTCAAATGATGAACTGCATGCAGTACTAACCAAACTAATAATTCAAGAAAAATCTTATTCTCATTCACACCTTTTCACAATAATTTTATTCTTTTCATCACATGGAAGTTTTATCTTACACTTCTTTCTCCTTTTTTATATACTGCGAAAATGTGAAAACAACCATTACGCGTAAATTTTATGCTCGTAAGAGAAAGGTTGAAACATCAACATGTTCAAAAGAGAAGAAGAAAAAAGAAAAGATAGTAACATGCAACTAGATATAACATTAGTATTCAAATTAACATCTCATGAACATAAACCTAAGAATTCTACTGAAGGTGGCTTTAGGTTAGGCGAGGAAGGTTCTGGCCTATTTTCTATGAACCTCTAATAGGAAAGGGGAAAGATAAAGGTAAAGACTGACATTCCATTACAACTTCTTCTGTTTGTCTTATATACTAAATAACTTTCTGTGGCTTCCCCAGCCTGAGTTCAAGATCTAAGTCTTCCATTCCAGGCTTGAGTCCAAGTACAAATTCTGCAGAATGAAAAGTTAGGTGTCTATCACTTGAACATGGCTTGTGGAAGACAGGCAAAGGAGGCATAGAAGTCTTTGATCTTTTATAACTGATAGCTTCGTCCCCATATGATTCAATTGGTAACTTTTGCCCAAACACTGAACTTTGTCCCACAGACAAACTTGTTTCAACATAATCATTGCAACCCGAACCTTTTAAAAACTGTTCCCTTCCATTCACTGGAGACCCTTTTGGTTCTGAATCAGAAGAACCCATGTGGTGATGCCCCCAGCTAATTGAAGACATGGTAGGCTGATGATAACAATTTTCTTGAGTGGATATAGTTGAGGGCCTAGAAGATGAGGCTTTGCTTGCTGCAACTGAACCTGAAAGGTTAGAGTAATTATACAAGGCAACAATATCTAGGTGAGAGAAGCTCCATCTCTTGAGAAAATTGAGCACTTGGTGACTTACAATCATTTTTGTTGTGAAGATGTTGAAGAGATTCATTATGGTGACTAAGGCTTTGTTTGAGCCTAGCCCTGTCCCTCCTGTGAACATTCATGTGTCCCCCTAGAGCCTGAGCAGACCTAAACTCTCTTTTACAGAAATTACAGGAGTAAGATCTTGGAGGCCATATGCACCCACCAAGTATCCTAGCAGCATCTTCTGCAAAAGCTCGTTCCTCCCATGATGAGTTGGTGTTGGTGTTGCGGGCTCCAAATGGTTGCTGAATATGTGAGTTCAAGATTTGTTTTCTCTTGAACCACAACAAGTACTGAGAATCCTCCATGTTTATCAGCAGCAAGGAAAATTAAAACCTGTTGGGAGATGATAAGAATGAGAGTGATGAGAAAGAGGTGTGGTGGAAGAAGCTTTATATAAAGAGAAAATTAAAGGATGGCTAGGGAGGGAATTGAATATGAATAGTTTAGGGTTGCATGTCCTGGTTATTATTATATTTGAAAGCAACCTAAGAATCTATGGGGGAAGAGAAAAAGGTTATCTGAAAAGGTCTTGTTATAAGCCCTGTGTCTTGCCTTTAGTACTGAAGCTTTTCTGTTGTTTTTTTGCTTGGTTTACTTGCAACACAGTCTTGGGAGGGTCCCATTTATGCAACTGTCTAGCATCATATTTGATTCACACGGATGATGGAGATAACGGTTATGAGAGTAAGAAAATACATTTAAACTGTTTCTCTGAAGCTTCCACCAAACCCATATGCATGGTAATACTGTTACACTGTCCAGTGTTCTCATTATAACTTCTACTATGTAGCACGCACACAAAGTACCACTCATTTAAACTCGTGTCTAGTATTTCTGTTCCACTATAGTAACTACTTTATTCATTACACCATGTCCCTCACCACAATAAAGAATACAAATTGCATGTGAGGAACAAACAAAATCTCCATAAAACAATTCGTACATGTTGTAGGTATATAGGTTGTTTTTCTTACACCAAAAGAAAAAGGTTATAAATAAAAGAAATTATCTTCGTAACACTTTAAATGCTATATATATACCAATATCAATTCCATAAATCGACGTGCATGGAAACTCCACCAACAGAAAAGGGCAACTAATTACTTTTGAGTTATTGCTAAAGCTCAGAAAAATACAGTATTTGACAATTTCTTTGAATATTAGTGTTGAATTCATGAAGAAATGATATATTAAGTTTGAGAAGAAGCTATATATAAGAGCCACCGCTTTGTTTGGATTATCTAAACACCCTTTCCTCTTGCATCTGTCTTTCAGAAACACCCAAAGAATCTTTTAGGCTTTTTCTCCCATATCACGTTAAGCTAACAAGTCAAATTAAGAAGTCAAAATAATGATGTATGATTGAGTTTTTTCTCCCTGTCTCTCATTCACACAGTCACACAAGATTGAGACAAACACACGAACTAGTCAATTCAGGGCAGATTAAATTGGTAGCCCAAAGTTGATTCGATTTCACTCAATTCTTCTAAAGTAGTATAAGAAACAACAAATAAAGATTAAAAAAGGAAGCTAATATAAGAAAAAACATTTCTTTATCTTTCAAATGTTGAAACATCTGGGTTTTTATATTAGGTAGTGAATTGGCCTCTTCCAATTATAATGTATATTCAGTGGCTATGTTTTCAAACGAATTATCCGTGTCATCATGCACAGCAAATTGGTATAAACTAATTTTTAGGTTCTTTGTCAGTTTATTTTTTTAATGTTTAGTGGACTTTGTTGAGGAAGAATATAGTTACCCAGGGCGTATTTATATTAAGAAGGATTTCAATTATTGGTTAGACTAATGAGTGATTGAATTATGCACTCCGAGCCCCACAAGGTAGTGATTGAAATTAATATTATTAGTACCTAATCCTTGTTCTGAAGCAAGAAGTAGTGACTTGTAGAAGTGAGCAAGTGAAGAAGGATGTGCCTAGCTACCATTTGTGCTGCTACCTATGTTTTCATGCTAGTGTTCCTGCACACGTGGATCTGGAAGCCGATTAAGATACGACAACTAAATATATATATATATATCATATTATTTGGTATTGAATTTCAACAGCAATACACTGTCGTAATTTATCATGTAATTGCTTTTCCAAAACTTATGATCAATCACGATCAACATATCTGCTATTGCAATAAAGAAAATGGATATCCGTACCAAATCCAGCATGTAAATCAATAACTCACTGAAACTATACATATAAATATATGTATGTTCTTCTGAGTATGCTTCTAAGCAATAAACAAGTTTTAAGAACTTTATGATGGTAATATGATGTGGGTGTTGTGTTGTCCAATTGTGTTCGTCTAGAGCATTAATTTGCGGTTGCATGAAGGTGATTTCGTATACAGGTTTGGTCAAACGAAAAGAAATATGTTGCATTCAGCAGTTGAAAAGACAGTGAAAAGAGATTATATGAACTGGAAAGTTAGCTAATAAAACTTGTAAAGATGGTTGCAGACTATTGATACACTGTAGTAACCCAGATTCAACATGTTTCATGAAGAAGAGAGACAAGAAGAAGCATGAAACAACTATAGTATTTATTGATCAGTATAATCTGCTATACAAAAGTTGAAAAGTTCATTTATGTACACAGCAAAAAATAACATAAAGAGAAAAACCAACTAGCAGATTCTGATATAGTTGTTTGTTATCAATTATTGAAAACTAACTATAGCTAAGATCCCCACAGGGGTGATGATAAAGCTTGTGTGTAAATGTGAGAAACTTTGAGGAAATGTTACTTTGTTTCTTGGATCTCCATGAAATTTAGGGATGATCCAAAATACGCCACGAATCAACGATATTCATTCACTCCAACCCAATTTGAATCGATAAAATTACCATTAGAGAAAAGTATACATGGAAATTATGTTAATTCTAGTTTAACCTTGTGTTTGGATGGAGCATTTCAACAATGTTTAAAAATTAAAATGTTTTGCATTTGAATTGCTTGCAATTGAATTCCATTCATTTTCTAAATAACTTGTTTGGATAAAAAAATAAAAATACCTTACATTTCAATTTCTTGTTTGGAAAAAAAAATTGAATTTATTGTGAGATAAAATTTAATTTTAACAATATTTATTTTAGGTTTAATTATGTTTTGAGTTAATCATAAATTTGGAAACCTGACGATCAAGAAGGGCATGACGACACGGACGGGTCCGACGACCCAGACGGGTCGACGATCTGGTCGGGTCCGACAACCCGGACGGACCTTCCAAACCGTTGGGTCCGTTCGGGTCGTCCGGCTCGTCCGGATAGTTTGACCCATCCGAGTCATCGGGCTCGTCTGTGTCGTCGAGACTGTCCGTGTCGTCGGGCCCGTTTGGATCGTTGGGCTTGACGGTTTGGAAGGGCCCGTCCAGTTCGTCGGGCTCGTTCGGCTCGTCGGACCCGTCCAGGTTGTCGAATCTGATCTGTCTTGGTCGTCGAGCCCGTCTGGGTCGTCATACCCGTTTGACAACTCTACCAGAGAGTATAGAATGTGAGGTTGAGTGAGAAGAATTTCAAATTTCACCTATTTTGAGGGTATTTGAATTTTTACTAATTTAGCTAATTGAAATCCTTCAAAAAAATGTTTGCATTTGAAATGTTTTTTAATTTTTGTATCCAAACAAAGCATTTCATTACAAAAAAATCTAAATTCTTCAAAAAAAAAATAAATTGCTTCATTAAAATACTCTATCCAAACACACTCTAACGCTATTCTATGTGTGTGAATATTTTGAAAATTTTTTGAAAATTTTGAAAATTTTTGAAAATTTTGAAATAACATGAAATATTTTCTAATGAAATAACATGAATGTGAATATTTTGAAAATTTTTACTAGCTTCAATAGCCTTTAGAAATTGTCATACTTATATATTCATGTGTTTGGATTTGTTTTCTTATTACTATAAATCATCAGCCTTTTAATTGTTCAAAATTACCTGTTTTCTTTATCACATTGATGGCCAAAAATACTTCAAATGTATCATGTTGTTTTATACATTTTTTGGACCCTTACGGTTTAAAATGGCATCCATATTGTTTTATAATTCAATATTTTTCATTTAGTGTTGCCTCAAATTTATTTATCCATCTCTCTCAATTTTGAGTCATGTGTCTTGAAGGCTACTTTTAACACAGATCTTACTCAATTCTTAGTTTGATTTAATTTATAATTTGAATTGAGTGACTTCAAGCATAGAAATTAAGTGTACATATTTTCAGAACATACAATTCAAAGTGAAAGAAAATTAAATTCATAGAATCGTGAGCTTCACCATGGTAATTGGGAAATAAAAAGTTGAAAATCAAAATAAAACAAGTTAATAATATTGGTCGTAAACTTGAATCCAATATTATAGTTGTTGATTGTTTTGGTATTGTAAATTAGTTGTAGTATTTTGGGTCTTGATCTGTTTTAACTTTGCATTGTATGAGTGAGTTTTAGTGGTAGTTTTAATTCAATTGTTCCTCTCTTGTCTTCTAAAAGTAATTTAATCTTACTCTTAACTCTCTCTTTTTCACATCTTTCTATTTGGTTTAGCCATATTTTATGTTTACAATTTTAGTTTGTTTTTAAAATTCTTGAAGTTTTGTTTTGCTTGCTTTGTCATTCTTGATTTTCTTAAATGTTTAGGTTGAAATTTTTTCATTTGAGACCTTGAAATATGAAATTGTACTTACAAATAGAGATAGAGTTAAAATTGAGTGATGTACCTATTGTTACTACACCCTAGACATAATAGTATACTAGTTGAGATCAAAATTGCATTTTTTTCTAACTTGTTATTGCTTCCTTGCTCAGTTTATTATCCTCACAAGATTAGATAGCCCACTAAAATAAATGTAAATAGTAGATAGAGATTACAGAATTTAATATTTGATGAGAATCTTCATTAAATCTGCGCATCAGAACAACTCAAATATATTTGAATCCAAACAAAGCCAAAACTGATAATGAGATGGAAATGATTGTAGTGTGGAAATGTATATATTCACCCTCGTGGATGAAAAAAAAAATGAATTCCGTTAAAAGTAGACTTTAAGTATAATTCAACTCCACAACATCAGTTTGAAAGGTGAGGTTTGCACCTTACTTATATATTATGAATTTGTCTTTATCTTTAGTTGATGTGGGACTTCTAACAACTTATATATTATCTCACTTATATATGAAATTGCCTTATCTCTTGTAAATGATCCGGTAGTGACCCGATAGTGGATGAAACAGAATGTTCAAAAAGGTTCACTAAAATAGACTTTAACTTGATTTTAATACTATATTAAAAATAAACTTTAAATCTAATTCAATCGTAAAAAATCAACTTGTAAAATAAAAATTACGCCTAATTATATATTATAAATTCACCTTTTCTTTAATTCACATGGACTCCCGAGATATTTGTAAATTTATTACAGAAAAGAAGAAGGTGGCTGAAGTGAAAGATAAAAGATGAGAATGGTTTCGTGTGAGTAGTGTCTGCATAATAGTTGTTAATTAATTAAGTACAGGAAATTATTTTAGCATGCCTACCTAATTGCAGGGTGTGCAGAGTGAGAGAGAGAGAGTACTGTGATAGATAAATTTAATAACTGCTTTCCAACAAAATAAAAAGGTGAGTGATGTATGCATGTGTTCAACATTTATTGAACGTGACATGACACTTGCTAATCAACCATGTACCTTTCTTAATTATATTTTATTTTATTAAAAATGTAATGTGTAGAGAGAGAAATAGAGGAGTAATTGGACACAGGAAAGTAGATCATCATGTCAGTTCCAATCCGATTGACGTCAAAAATTCAAATAATATTTTATGTCAAAAAGACAAATGCTGTAAAATATTCCCAACAGAGTCTTTTAAAATCTTGGATAAAATAGTCGCAAAAACTGTACCCAATATACAAAAGCGGCCCAATTGAAAAACTGCGAACAAATCTTTGGGAATGGCTAATTACAGGCCATTTCTTCCTGTTACTTCTTTTTTTTTTCATGTACCTCATAAAATGTATTATCTCAATTTTACCACTCATAAATATATTATAAAATAAATAATAAAATAAAAAAAATTTAATCGGGTGGTCAATCCAAAATATAATGCGGATCTAAAAGTTTATTCCGAATTTTTCAATCTAAAACTTTGATTTTAATGTATTATTGGATTGTCTAATTCAAAATCATTTGGAAATGCATTTTGAATTGATTAATCCAAAATTAAGGTGTCAATTTTTAATTGACGGATTCATAATGTATTTTCAGATCAGGAAAAGAATTCCAGATCGGTCAATTCGGAATCCGCTGGTATACTTCATTTTTTTTTCTTCAATAAATGTCGTGTTTTGTTTTACAGTGAACGTTGTTTTCGTGTTTTTCGGATGGAAAAATAAAGGAAGAGATGGGAGACAAATACCAATTAGGGTTTTTAGAGTGGGATTATTAAAGTTAGGGTGTGCAAGAAGAAAAAATAGAGGTGCGGGAAGAAATGGCCTAATTACACTCCCAATAAAGCATATTATACACTTAGATGCCTTAGAGAAAAAGACTAAAACACAATGACATACATAGATACATTTACAAATTAAGAAAAACGATTGCATTAGTTAATATAATATATTGAACTCCAAGTGTATAGTCCTTTCGTAAAATACAAGAGTTATTAATTTCTTACTTTTTTATAGCTGTAAACTTCCATCATAAACTAAGTCCTTGAAATTGGGTATTTTTGGAAGAAAAAAAAATATAGAAAGGGACTGTACCTAAGAACGAAGGACGTGTGTTTAGCAATTACCCAAATGACTTAGTCAAATGAGGTCAGTAATAAGTGTGCGCCCCAAGAGTGGTTGCTTGGAGCATTGAAAGATGCAATTTGATGGAAATAAAGGTAAGACTTTTAACTATGACCTACTTCATTCAATAAAGCATCCCTTTAAGATAGCAATGGTTGTTGAAACCCACAACACCTTGGTCCTTCATTTTGACATTCAACAACTTAAAACCAATCAACTACCCACAACAACTCAAGGAACCGGCTCTATCAAATGCTGAAACACCAAATTCTTTAAACTATCTCATTCAAATTTTATTCTTCATTCCATGTATGTGAACATATATCTATTGAAAAGGGTAAATCCTTTAAGTAAATATTAAAATCTTAAGAAATTAATGGATGACACGTGATTCATTCAAAGAAATCCCTCATGAAATTTAAAGCCAAATCATTATTGAAGTCATATCAAATAAAACATGCCCCTTAATTATGGTAAAAGGTAAATATGATAGATAGAAAGAGAGGGTGGTGTTTATTATTTAATCGAACATGTGATACATAATAGACATCAAAGAGTAAAAATAAAAATTCACCGATAAATAACCATTATCAAATTATTAAATGAGTAAATTATAATATATGAGAAAATAAATATTTTATAAGGGAGAGGTCGAGAATATGTATTTAATATTTTATTTTTAGATATTAAATTATTTAAATTTAAAAAATTATAAATTATAAATTATAAATATTTTATATTTAATATTATGTAACATTTTATCCTATATAAATAAAACTAAATAGCCTTTATTTCATTGCATATATATATATATATATATATATATATATATATATATTATATCTCTTATATTTTTTTATAATTCTAAAAATATTCAACAGAAGATTATTATATTAAAGTAATAATAATATATAAAAAATAATTTTAAAGATAATCAGGTTATTATGTTAAAAATAAAAATTGAGCATGGAATGTGGTGATGCATGGTTGACATGAACATCGATCGCATCCATGTATGTTGGTTACGCTGTATGCATCCGTATGATGTTTTGTCGATAGTGTACATCTAACTTCATTGCCTCTGCAACCAACACACACCATAGCTCAGCATTGTCGGAAGGATCGAGAAAAGACAATTTTTCTTTTAATATATATACATAATATGGCATGAAATATGAAAAAAATTTGTAAGAGAAATAAATATGAAAAATATGTAAAATTCAGTAAATTTGTTCTCATCAAATTAGTCTCTATCAATATGTTTGTTTTTCACCTTAAAGGTACAGACATTGTTAAAACATCATGGGCAGAATATTATATTAGTGATTAAGAAAATATTTATTATTAAGAATAAAAATATTTATGAATTATGGGATTGATCTGAAAAGAAAGTTAGAATTAAATAATGGAATTGGGAAAAGCAAGAAGAGTGAGGTTAATAAATATAATAAGATGAGAAAGGTAAAGAAAGTAGGAATATGAAAAGGTGAAAGGTGTTGCTTAGCAGAGCTATGATAAAGAGGATTGGTTGGTGTGCCTTGTTGTCATCTTCTCCTTACTCCATCTTTCTTATACTTCTCCAATATCACACATTAAAAAACTCTATCATTAATTCTGCAATTTCTTTTTATAAAATATTTTTGTACTCTTTTATAAAAGAATGTAAAAGTTTTTTTAAGTGTTAGAATTTTTTAAAAGCACTTCAAAGTCCCTCCATGAATTCTCTCTCTTAATTCTAAAGGTAGGATTTTTATCTATGTTTTTGTTTTCTAATATTGTTCTAATTTGTTGTTTCCTATAATCAGTTTTTAAGTTATTATTATTATTATTATTATTTTATTATTATTATTATTATTATTATTTAGGAGTAGTAGAATGGGTTAACCTATTTATAGATCACAAACCAGAAAATACAGTATATGAACGGCCACAAGCCAACCCATTTTAATTGATTTTAACATACCACTGATTAATCAGTGGCCAAATCCGATAGACAAATAAGGCGAGTTGATATAGGTTAATGGGTTAAAAATTCTGATTTGGTCCACCATTTTTTCTATTGATCGATGGATTGTTTTATCGGATTAAGTCTATTTTGTCACCCTTATTATTATTTACTCTTTTACAAATAAAGTATTTTTTTACTATAATAGTTTTAAGTAACATGGTTTAAACTATCTATAATTATGAGTTAAAAATATAACTCTTGTATATTATATCAAAAAATTATAATGTATTAAAAACTATTTTGACCTCAATTATTTATAGAGTTTTGTACTCAATTAATTATCATAATTGGACCTATCCGACTCATATTTACAATATTATTGTATTTTTAATAAATTAAAAGGTTTAAAAAATCAAAGATTCAAGTATGAGATCTACATAATATACTAATATTCAAAATAAGAAAAATATAATATATGAAAGATATATTATTTTATACTTCATAAAAACGAAATCAATTTATAATAACATAATCCATTAGTAATATTTATTTGTTATTCTTAAACTTTTAAGAAAATTATAAATATGTCACCACATTTTATAAAAAAGTACTCACTGTATAACCACAAAACCTCTTGAAGATCGACAAATATTTACAAATAGACTTTCTTATTGTGGTGATTCAGAACCAGGTTACACATCAGATCAACCCACCTCGAAGATTATTTAGCCAAATCCAGTAATAATCTTTTCTTTTGTTAGCAAATGTTAATCGTTAGTTTTTGTTATTGAAAGAGTTGAACATACAACTTCTCTCACCCTTCTTCTTGAATCCATAAAACAAAATTAATCTTGTTTCTTTAAATTGTTAACTGAGAATTCGATCACAACCTTTTGCCAAATCCAGTAACAATAATAGTTTATATTGATTTTTTAATTTTTTTAATCGAAAATATATTATTTATTTGTTATATTAATATTTTATTGCTATATAATTATTTTGAAATTCCTTGTTCACTGTATAATTTACTTTTACTAAAGATACCGAATTATTACAATTTATTGTTCAACATTTTATGATTAAGAGTAATAATATATCGTAAGTAACGTTGATTGTACATTTGATTATTTCCTGTCATACCACTGATTGTTCAAGAGGGTAAAACTGTATTTCATTATATCAGGGTAAACTTAGTACTGTGATTTTTTTTTCTAAAACGCTTGCAATCATTTAAAATTTCTAAATCTATAAAATAAGTAACTATAATCGCACAAGTTTTTTAACTTTTCTAGAAAAAAAAAACATTGCTTTTTTACCTCTTCTAAAAGATTTACCTGATATTATATATATATATATATATATATATATATATATATATATATATATATTTTTTTTTTTATATATTATATATAAAAAAAAAATATTATTTTTATTTCTATTAAAAAAAATATATATAATAATATATATATATATATATATATATATATATATATATATATATATATATTTATTTATTTAAATTCCAATTGATTATACCCATAAGAGACTGATATGATGTCAATAAAAAATATATAACTTAAGCTTTATTTTTTATATTAAATATAAAACAGTAGAAAATAATATAACATTATGAAAAGGAAAGACACGCGTGCTTTACGGTATAATCTATAACAATATATAAAAAGTATTTTTCTTTTTGTGTCCACATTTCAAAATACTAATTTTACCCTTTAAATATAATAATTTATTAAATTTTTAAAAATTAACGGTTAATTTTACAAGTTTTTTATAAAATCGGATGTCTTTACTTTTTCTTTTTCTTTTATTTATCAATGGTTATTTTTTCATCTGTTATGATATATTTCACTTTATTTTTAATAAATATAATTTTAATTTATATATTAACTTAATAACATTACAATATTATCACCTACTAATATAATATCTATAACAATATATAAAGAAGATTCTTTTTTGTGTAAATACCAATTTTACCCTTTAAATATAATAATTTATTAAATTTTTAAAAATTGACCGTTAACTTTACAAGTTTTTTATAAAATCGGATGTCTCTACTTCTTCTCTCTTTCTTTTATTTATCAATGGTTATTCTTTCATCTGTTCTTATATATTTCACTTTATTTTTAATAAATATAATTTTAATTTATATATTAACTTAATAACATTACAATATTATCACCTATCAATGGTTATTCTTTCATCTGTTCTGATATATTTCACTTTATTTTTAATTTATATATTAACTTAATAACATTACAATATTATCACCTACTAATATAATATCACGCATATTAAAAAAATGAATACACGCATTCATTATCACGCCTGTGTTTACGTAGAACACAATTTTTAGAAACTAAATATATGTTAAAATTAAATAGTCTTGACCTTTTCTTTTATCTACAACATAAAAATAATCATATCTTGATAATGAATTAATATTCCCATTTTAGCAATCATCTCAAATGGAAATTATACATAAAAATTATATTTAATAAATTAATTGAAATCTTTTTCTCAAAAAATACAGTGAAAAAGAATAAACTTTTTAGAGGACATAAAAGAATATTTTATATAATTATTTATTTCTTCTTTCTTTTGTCATTCATCATCCAAACAAACGGAGAAGAAAACATAATCCGAGTGTAATTATTTTAATTAAAAAAATAAGCACATTTTTATTATCAACTGAGTCTTGTAAGTCTGACACTCACTCATCATTTTCTCGGATCTCACACATCACTGTCAGAAAAGAGTCACGTTTTATTGAAAGCCACGCGTCATTTCAAGATTCAACTGAACTCTTCTTTATATAGTTCCTTATCAATTTAGAATTTAATTAAAAGTATTATTATGTTTTCTCATGATTAGACATCAATGCAACTTTGACGGAACATAATTATTTTTTATTAAATTGACATTTTGATTACCACAACCTATTCCAAACAACTTTTTTTCTCAATTTGATGAAGAATATATGCCATTTATTGTTAGTGGTGGCAATACCACTTTTAACTTTGAAAATAAAAAAAGCATTTATTTGAAAAAATAATAATAAAAGGAAAAGACACTTAGAAGAACAACCTCTTGGAAGCAAATTTATATGAATGTGTATCAGTGTGAGTGCATGATGATGCCACAGAGCATATTACATGACACATTACCATGATGTTCCATAACCGACCCCTCAAGGTCCCAACAAAAAATTGAGTCATTCCTCTCACTCTTCTTCTGTGTAAATGTACAATGTTCTCCTTTATATGCAATGGGAACACCAAATCATGATCTCAGACAAGTTCTGAGGATTCTGCACCATAACAAAACCAAACCAAACATAAAAGAAGAAGGAGAAGGAGAATTCTGTTGAATGATGGGAACCTATCCTTCTTCTGCTGATGGAGTATGATCAGAATCTACAATTCTTCTACTTTTTTCTTCTGAATCTTCATCATCGTTATTTTCTTTTATTATTCATCGGGGTCATCGACATCATCATCCTTTCATGTGATGTTTTAACCTTTATGTTTATGTTTTTTTAGGATTTCTTTTTTTTTTTTTTATTTTTTTTTTTTTTTTTCAGTTTTTTTTTTTTGTTTAAGTGACAGTTCAGGTTGCTGTTATTAAACGTCATAATTTTATG
>Ga0099822_1007608_pt1 | contig 13995 bp, 8 predicted proteins | sample CowpeawhiteBW_FD_76839 | JGI IMG/M metagenome (GOLD analysis project Ga0099822, IMG submission 76839) | Root nodule microbial communities of legume samples collected from California USA - Cow pea white BW | ecosystem: Host-associated > Plants > Roots > Nodule | place: USA: California | collected... | reverse complement strand
TATATTTTTAATGTTTAAACTACATCATAATAAAATACGAAACATTAGTAAAAAAAAATATAATTTTTCTAAGCGTTTTATTTAAAATAAATAATACAGTATATTAAAAATAGGGATGTTACAGTCGACTTGACAAAATTTCAGTCGAGATCGACTTGACTAGATTCGACTGAATTTTGGCCAGGGCCGATTTTGCCTAATACGACCAAATTTTGGTCAGAGCCGACTTGGCCAAATATGGTCACATTTGGGTCAGGGCCTGACCAGTCAAATTTCGGTCAGGGTTGACTCCACTAAATTCGTCGGTCGAGACTGACTTGACTGAATATGACCAATTTTCGATCACAGCCGACTAAGTTGAATATAGTCAAATTTTGTTCGGGACTTCGTCGACTAAATACGGCTAAATTTGGGCAAGTGCCGACTTGACCAAATTTTGGTCATGACATACTCCACTGAATTTGGCCAAATTTAGGTTAGGATCGACTTGCCTAAATATGACCAAATTTCGGTCGCGATCGACTCTACCAAATTCAGGCAATGACCAACTCGGTCAAATTTTGGTCGAGGCCAACACGACCGAATTTTGACCAAAGTTGACTCGTCTGAATTCGGCCGAATTTCGATCGTGGCCGACTCAGTTGAATACGGCCAAATTTCGATCGTGATCGACTCATTTGAATACGGCCAGATTTCACCCTAGGCCGTCTCAGCCAAATACGACTAAATTTGGGTCAGGGTCGACTCGGTCAAATCTCAATCGGGGCCAACTCAATTGAATTTGACCAAATTTTGACCGGAGCCAACTAAGCTGAATACAACCACATTTTGGTCGCGGTTGTCTCGGTCGAATACGGTCAAATTTTGTCTAGGTCGACTCAGCCCAATGCATTCAAATTTGGGTCGGGGTGAACTCAACCAAATACTTCCAAATTTTTCCAGGACCAGCTGGGCCAAATTTTGATCGAGACCGACTTGACAGAATTCGGCCAAATTTTGTATAAGATCACGCCAACTCAATCAAATACGACTAAATTTGGACTAGTCGATCTCAAATTTTAGCCTAACCTAACCAAAAATATAAACTGAAAATTTGGATTGGATATTTTGGATTATCCATTTTGAAAATCTAAATTTAGAGAATGGATATCTAATTCATAAAATATATAAAATATATATCAGATTGATATCCATATCCAATAAAATGAATTTTAAATTGATTAAATTTTTAATAAAATAGATATTAAATGAATTAGATCATAGAAAAAATATATTGGATTATAAAAAATGAATTTTTCGCCCATCCTTAATTAGAATTTTGTAACACATCTCTTCGCATATTGAATGTCAGAACAAAAATTCAATAAAAAAATATTGTCTGCCAACATCTAAACACTTTTCTAAAATCATCCATGTAATGATAGCGGACATTTGCAAAAGTTTCAAATTATTGTTGTTGCATAAGGTTAGTTTTCCTATTTCTTGTAAAATAATGTTCTTTCTCTTCTTTCGATCAATAAGAAACTTGAATAAGGATAAACAACAAAGAAAAACCTTAACTATACTGCAACCAGTAAACCAAAGCACCATTATTTTATGAAAGAATAAAGTATTTCAGTGCAATAATGTGAGACGTGAAAGATGTGAGACGTGCTACGTGAAACGTAGGACGTGCGACATGACATGTGAGACGTGAGACGTAGGACGAGATACGTGGAACGTAGGACATGAGACGTAGGATGTGAGAACGTAGAACATCGAACGTAAAACGTGGGACGTGGAATGTGAGATGACGTGGGACGTGAGACATGAAACATGAGACGTAGGATGTGACACATGAGACGTGAAACGTGGTACGTGAGACATGAGACGATGTGGGACGTGGGACATGAGATGAGACGTCGAACGTGAGACGTGAGACGTGAGACGAGGGACATCGGACGTGGGACGTGGGACGTGAGATGTGAGACGTGGGACGTGAGATATGGGACGTGAGACGTGAGACATGAGAAGTGGGAGGTGGGACGTGAGACGTGGAACGTGAGACGTGAGACGTGAGACGTGAGACGTGGGACGTGAGACGAGGGACATAGGACGTGAGACGTGGGACGTGAGACATGAGATGTGGGAGGTGGGACGTGAGACGTACGAGAAGTGAGACGTGGTACGTGGGACGTGAGAAACGTGACACGTGGGACGTGGAACGTGGAACGTGAGACGTGAGAGACGTAAGAGACGTGGGACGTGGGACTAGGGACGTGGGATGTGAGAGACGTGAGAGACGTGCGACGTGAGACGTGAGACATGAGACGTGAGACGTGCGACGTGCGACGTGAGAAGTGATACGTGAGACGTCAGTAAACACTAAACCTTGAAATTTATATTCATAAACTTTAAAGCTTACAATTTAATTGAAAATCTTAGAAGTTTAATAAAAGAATTGTTAATGTATCCATAAATTTATACTAACAAATTTAAATTATACTCTTGTAAAAAAATGTATTAATAAAAAGAGATTAAATATATATAAAATTGAAGGAATAAAAATATGAGGGTAAAAGTAATAACTAATGTTTATTTAACACATAAAAATAAAAATTATGAGGATAACAACAATAATTTATATTTATTGAACTCTTAAATGAGTGGAAGGAAGAAGAGGATGATCTGAAAAGTTAAACTAAGGATGGGCAAAAAATCTAATTTTCATGATCAAATCCATTTTTGCTATGATCAAATCCATTTAATATTCATTTTATTAAAAATCTAATCCATTTTATTGGATTTGGATATCAATCTGATCTACATTTTGTATATTCTATGGATTGTATATCCATACTCTAAATCTAGATTTTCAAAATGGATAATCCAAAATATCCAATCCAAATTTTCAGTTTATATTTTTGGTTAGGTTAGGCTAAAGGTTGAGACGGACTAGCCCAAATTTAGTCGTATTTGATTGAGTTGGCGTGACCATATACAAAATTTGGCTGAATTAGGCCAAATTCTGTCAAATCAGTCCCGATCAAAATTTGGCCCAGCTGGTCCTGGACAAAATTTGGAAGTATTCGGTTGAGTTCACCCCGACCCAAATTTGACTGCATTGGGCTGAGTCGACCTAGACAAAATTTGACCGTATTCGGCCGAGACAACTGCGACCAAAATTTGGCTGTATTTAGCCTAGTTGGCTCCAGTCAAAATTCGGTCGAATTCAATCGAGTTGGCCCCGATTGAGATTTGGCCGAGTCGGCCCTGGCCCAAATTTGGTCGTATTCGACTGAGACGACCTAGGATGAAATTTGGCCATATTCAAATGAGTCGGTCACGGTCGAAATTTGGCCGTATTCAACTGAGTCGGTCACGATCAAAATTCGGCCGAATTCAGTCGAGTCGGCTTCGGTCAAATTTGGTCGTGTTGGCCTCGACCAAAATTTGACCGAGTTGGTCCTGGTCTAAATTTGGTCGTATTCGGCAGAGTCGATCGCCACTGAAATTTGGTCATATTTAGGTGAGTCGGTCCTGACCTAAATTTGGCCAAATTCAGTCGTGTTGGTCATGACCAAAATTTGGTTGAGTCGACACTAGCCCAAATTTAGCCGTATTCGATCGAGTAAGTCCTGAACGAAATTTGACTATATTCAACTTAGTCGGCTGTGATCGAAAATTGGCCATGTTCAGTCAAGTCGTTCCTGGCCGACGAATTTAGTGGAGTCAACCATGATCGAAATTTTATTGATCATGCCCTGGCCCAAATGTGGCCATATTTGGCCAAGTCGGCTTTGGCCAAAATTTGGTCGTATTAGGCAAAATTGGCCCTGGCCGAAATTCAGTAGAATCTAATCAAGTCGATCTCGACTGAAATTTTTTCAAGTCGACCTTGGCCCAAATTTGGTCACGTCGTCCTCGACCAAAATTCGTTCGAAAGTCATCCAAGTTCATCCCATGCTGAAATTTGGCCTCATTGGCGCCGACAAAAAATCTGTCAAATTCTATGGTATCAGCCCTATGGACACAAGTTTTAAAAAATTTAATTTGAATTTATTTTATGAAAAATGGATTTTGGATTTTGAACTTGATCCAAATATTTAGATCTGAATTTAAACTTGATCTAAATATGTGGATCTGGATTTTTAAAAAATTCAATCTACTTTTTTTGAAAAAATGTATTTGGATCGAAAATCTAATCCAATTATTTGAATCCAAAATGAATGTGAATTGGATCATTAAAAATCCAATCCATGATTATTCCCACTTGAAGATAACTTCGGCCATGCAGTACAAGTGACATCTCATGTTGTTTGAGTGAACTTGTGTTGCTTGAATGATAACAATTTCAAAAAATAGAGGATTTATTCAAAATCTTCCTTGTTTAAGCCTCCAACTCTTCGTAAAAATACATGAATTTTCAATGTTCAAGTGTTACACCCTCACTTAAGCAATGTTACTTATTGCAATAAGTTACAATCAAAAAGAGATCACCTCAAGTTATTGACTCTTCATCACTTTAGAAACCATTAATCATTTGAGTAATGAGAGAAATAGAGTACATAAAATTGTTCTTATATTACTTTTCTCCAAACTTTAAATTATGACTTGAGAAAAAAATTCTATCACTTAGCAATCCATTGAGGATTTAAATAATAGTACTTTACATACATTACAAATCACAAATTGAATCTTATTCTAACTGCTTATTATTTGGATCTATATTACCTATATTACCTCTTCAAAGATGAAATTTGAGTATGAAAATGATAGATGGTAAATCTATGAGATTAGATAATATACCAATAATTTAAATTTAAAAAGGTGAAGGTAAATACCAAATAAAAATATATAAAATATACATATCCATTTTCTATCTAAACTTAAACAATTAAGTCTTACAACTAAAATTAAAAGTAACATTTATAAGGACTAACCTATATATATATATATATATATATATGACATTTTTCAATTACTATAATTATGGAACATCTCAATATTAAAGATACAGCCTTAAACTTATTACTCTGTTCTCACTTCATGAAGAAGAAACAAAAGGACTAACTACCACGAATTCTTATGCAAAAGACAAAAAATAGTTGCTGTTAGTGTATAAGTACTTTTAGGTTTTCTTAAATTTTATTAAAACTTACACGAAGTAATTAGTTTTAAGGTATTGTTTTATTCTATTTCAATTTTGTTTTAAAAACTTTAAAAATAAATGTAAATGGTAAAACTTGATTGACTCAACATATTTGCCACCTAATTGCTTGGGTTGATGTTTTAAAAGAAAAATACACAAAATCAACGTAATTCAATTAATTTTTAATTGAGTTGAATAATTGGTTGAATTAAATTTAATCCAACTCAATTTGTGAAGCACCGGTTACTTTTTAATGTTTAATAAAAATTATATCTAACACCCTAAATGCTACTACTAAATATAAATCAAGAAACACTTATGCATGTGATTTTTTTTCATGCAATACAAAACATTTTAATTAACATTGTAAAGTACTCGATTATCTGCATTTATATATTTTCCCTTGTAAAGTACTAAACTCGATTATTTAAGAATGAATTATGTTCCTCTTTTATATGTAAAATGAAAAGTTTAAAATTCAAAACTCATTTAGTCTTGAAGACGATAGAAACATGGGTTATATATATATATATATATATATAGTAATGAAAAGGAGAGTAGAATATTGGCACAATAAGTTCTCACATTCTTTACTCTTTTTCTTTTTTCTTTTTCACAAGCATGCATGGATTTAATTCTGATTTATATACTTTAGTCATAATCAAAAGTTGAAAATTCAAAACTCCTTTAGTTATAAAGAGAAGAGAAAATAATAAAAGTAAAGTAAAGAAAAGAAAATAATCAAAGTAAATAAGAATAAAGTTATAATATAATAAACTCTCACTGTCTCCATAACACATCAAATAATGAATGAATAATAATATATGCTACCATGACGAGGAAGTCCAATTTATCTATAATTTATTCAGTTTATTTATACCAAATTAAATACAAATTCGGTAAATAGAAAAAAGAAGATTAGATAAGATGGTTTGTATAATTGAAAGAAGTTTTACCCTTTTAAATTAATTAAAATGACAAAGTAGCAATTACCATTTTAATTAATTAAGTGCAGAGTAGCAATAAATTAATTACTCAATAAAATAACAAAAACATTTTACCTTTTTAAATAAATTTTCGTAAACTAACTTCTCTCCCCTAAAACATTTTAACACACATGAAACTACTTATACACCAAAAAATGCACAAATTAAAAAAAAAAATACACATCACATTTAACACTATCCATTAAACAATAAAAATGATATAATACTTTATTCATTTATAATAATGATAAAATAGGTTTATCCTAAGCACATGAACCCCAACTACTTGTTCAACAGAAGTTATAGATTTGTATCATTTAAAATTTTTGGCACACCCTTTTCATTTTGAATAGTAAATTATATTTTGAAACTCCTTTTCTGTAATGAAAGGGAATGCATCAAGATTTTTGAAGGTACAAGAAAATGGGACCAGGTTGTGACCCTAAGGCAAACATGTTCAACCACTAGTTTGGAAAAATCACTATCTAAGAAAAAGTGGTCACATGGTTTATCTTTGAAAAAAAAAAAAACTGATTTTTTTATTTAGTAATAGATCCAAATTGAATAAAATAAAGAAATAATAAAATACAAAAAAAAATCATATTTTTGTTATACTTTTCAAATATTTCTCTACTATTAAAAGCTTTAGCAATTGCATTATATTGATTTGCATATATATATATATATATATTCTAAATGAAACGTTCACACACTTGTGTGCAATGCTAAATGTTGCATTCACAGCATCAGAAAATGATCTAAGAAGAACAATTCAACTTTAAATAAAATAAATAACTACTACAATACCAGTTGATAAAGATAATAGATTGCACATAAAAACAAAACAATGCTCTTTCTCAACAACCAACACATTTGACACAACAATAAAAAATAAAACAAACATTTTTCTAGTACAACATCAGTGAGTGTTGGCTGAAAAAGTATATTGTCCAATGAGAGTGTAAAAATCTATGGCTAACATGAGTTAACACCACATTTTTTCTCTTTACAAAAACTACATTCTGAAAGGAAGAAAAAACCAAGACAACGTAGAAAAGTTATACAATTTCAGTGAATAACAGTTACCCCACTTGAAATCTGTGTACGACAAGCCCCTACAATTACCACGTAACATGAAACTGTGTCATGCAGTTAACTTATTTGAGATTATGCAACGACAGAGAAGACTTTAATGATTCTTCCATCAGAGGTTTCAGAGAAACTCTTGTAGGACACAGAAGTTGCTGTATGTACAGCTGATGAAGTAATTTGTGGGAACTGAATGAATAGAGAGAATCATCAAACTAAAGATGGTGAAACTGTGATGATTCTTACCCAGTAGGTTTTGGAGACTTGGTATATCGAATGTAGGGAGAACCATGTGGAACATTTGAAGTAGACAACGTCCTCACAGGTGGTTGACCCTTCCTTGGCACAGATACTATCTGTGTTCTGATGCCATTTTTATGATTCGGCATGGACATGGTTCGGTCTACTCGCGCAATCTGGAAGTGATAAGATGAGATAGCCATGTCCTTGAGGTTTGGTAAAGGCTTCAAAGCTTGAACAACTTCACTCATCAAGGGTCTGGATTTTGGATCACGGCTAAGGCATTGAGCAGCAAGCTGCACAGCCTTTTGTACCCCTTTAACCGAGAAGTGGCCTTCGAGGCGGGGGTCGATTATCCGGTAGAACATCCTCCGGTCTCCGAGAACCGGTCTTGCCCACTCCACCAGATTGTGTTCCCCATTTGGTCTCTTCTTGTCAATGGATCGCCGGCCGGTGAGCATTTCAAGTAGCACTACTCCAAAGCTGTAGACATCACTCTTTGATGTCAAATGTCCTAGTAAGAATTGGACTGTAAGTATACATACATCTATGCACAAACCATGTATTTCATCATAGTTATGAGTAGCCAAAGCCTGAGGTAACTATCTTGCTTTGTATTTCATCATAGTTACTTCTTGAGTTTAAGATAAAGATCACACATTTTGAAAAATTAATTCAATAACTTAATATGAAACTTTTAAAGATCATTGGTCACCCTTTCCCCTTTTTCCTTCTTGATGGTTTGGATTTTGCATTTCAATGATATTTTCATTTTATGTGGCCTTGACTATAACTTTGAAGGATCAAACTGAGGGTTAGAATCATGATGATAGTCCAAGAACTTATAAAACAGAAAAGCTTTTAGAATGCAAGTGCAAATTCTAGACAACAAAAGCTACCTTCATTGTAAGTTATATAGAGAAAGTATTGAGCTTGAAAATGAAGAGGTAAGGCTCAAAACTCACCAGTCATCACATACTCGGGGGCCGCATAACCATACGTTCCCATAACTCTTGTTGACACATGTGTCTTTTCCCCTTCAGGACCATCTTTGGCAAGTCCAAAATCAGAGAGTTTGGCATTGTATTCCTATGAACATGAACATTTTTGCTTTTATTTTCTGGGTTGGAGAATGAATATGAAACAATAAATACTTTCTTGACTAGTTTACTTACATACCGCATCTAATAGTATATTAGATGTTTTGAAATCACGATATATTATGGGTCTTTGAGCCTCTTCGTGGAGAAAAGCAAGACCCTTTGCAGCACCAAGTGCAATTTTCATTCTGATAGACCAAGGAAGAGGCAGGGGTCCTTCAACAAACAAATGGTTGTTACCAGAAAAACAGTTAATCCTAAACATAGCATTTGTTTTCAGAAAGAACAAATGCATTATGAGAAGAGAGCCATTTTACTTTAGCTTTTGTTTTCTGTATGCATGCTATAGAAATAGAAAAGGTTTACCACAGAAATAAAAAGGGTTAGTAGTGTACTTCTAAAGAGGTGGTTTTCCAAACTGCCTCTGGGCATAAACTCATAAACCAGTAATCTTTGGTCATCTTCAATGCAGAAACCAACCAGTTTAACAAGATTTGGATGGACAAGATCACCAAGATAATTTAACTCAGCCTGAGAAGAAGCAAAGACAAATTGAGAATGTTAACAGCATATGAACTATACCAACAACAAAAATGAAAATGTGAAAGTTGAGAAGGATATATAAGTTCCATACAAGCCACTCTTTGTGACCCTGATGGCCATTGTGGTTGAGGGTCTTGACCGCAACCGTAAGCCCGGTGCCTGGTTTCACAGGTGCAGTTCCATTCTCTTCAATCCAACCCTTGAAGACACAACCAAACCCTCCTTCACCGAGAAGACTCTCTGGTCTGAAATTCCTTGTTGCCACCTTAAGTCCGTTGAATGTGAATTTTCTCAAACAAGAAGCAACCTTCAACTCCTCACTGAATATTGGAGTGGAAGGGTTGCTTTCTGCATCACTGGTTGTGGTAGAGGACCCTGGAGCAGCAACTGTTTCCTTTGTGATTCTATCAGATGCAGATTTGTTTTCCTCTGATTCAGTTACCACTGACTTCACATTTTCACCTGAAAATGAGAACAAATGAACACTATTACATGATTTGTTCATGCCATTCTTGACTTTAAACAACTTCATTGCAATTTCACTGCACTTGTATAATAACAAAGCAATCAATGCAAAGTCGTTCGTGTCAATTCAGAATATAAACCATGAGTTGAGCAATTTTTATAAGTTCCTATATGATTGAATCTTTGGGAAAATGATTCTCAGGATACAACAACAATAAAAAAGTCTTATCTAACAATTCTCAGACCAACTAGATATCATTTACAAAATACATTTCTTGGCTCTTTTTCCCAACATCAAGTGCAGACAGTGCTTACAGAAAAAACATGTTGTGGTCAAAAGGTAATGCAGAAAAGAATCTGCCTTTGAAAGCCTTTAATTATTTCATGTTAGATCTTCAACACCCTCAACAAAAATGCACAATAATAACTCAAATCAGTGTTATTGTCAGAAATCAGAATTCATTAGTTTCTTTCTCAAAACAGATTCACACTCTCGAACACAAAAAGGGTTTGGTGGAAAGATCGTACAACCCGAAAAGTAAAGACAGACAACTAATGTTGGCCACCTAAAATTAATGACAAATGACAAATAGAACATATTTTGATGAAGCTAAGGAAATTAATGTGGAAAGAAACTTACCATTATTAGGGGCACTAGTGCCACTAACTGTGGTGCTATCAACTTTTGATCTTGAAGGTATGCAACTCCCGAAGATGCTAAATCTAAACCCCCATTTTCTCTCCTTCACACCACTTTCCTTGTTCTTCCTGGCCTTTGACTTGTCCACATCCAAACTCCCTGCTTGAACTGCATTGCTCCCAAACCCCATCTTCCAAAAACTCTCACAAACAACTCTCCATGCACCAAAGTCTCAAAATTTTTATACAAAGCCACTTCAACTTCAAGCTATTAGAAATACTTGAACAACTTTCCTTTGGGTGAACTCAAGATATATCTCTGGGTCAAAAGTCAGAGACTAAACTCTCAAAAAATGTTAGACACAGAGCTAGAAACTACTAATTGAACTATATGGAGCTAGAGAAAAAGAAGAATAGCATGGCATAAATGTTCTAAAGGATGAACAAACACATGAACTCAGATGGATGAGTGAGACCAACACAGCACAAAAACAAAGTCACAAACACAAACCAAGTTGTGAAGTGAGTCTAAAATCCAAAGCAAAGTGGAAGAGAGAGAGATTGAGAGAGAGAGAGAGAGAGAGAGAGAGAGGGAGTTGGTGTTGTGTTGAAGAATGAAGAGGAAAGCGGGAGAGTGCTTGTGACAGAGGGAAAGTTTTTCCACAGCGGGCAGGTCGGGCAGGCTTGAAAACGTGAAAAGTGGGGAAGTGGGGCAGTGCGGGCAAGAGAGAGAAAGTGACAGGCATTTTTCTTTTTGCTTTTTGAAAACAGCACAGAGCAGTGCCACTTGGTAAATTGGAACCTACGACATATGACTTTCACTTTGCTCTCTAAATTATTCCACAGATAACGTTGTTTTTTCCTTGTGGAAAATCATTATGCAAAGCCTCATCCTTAGGCTACCCTCATTTGCTTCATGTGTGCTCTTCCAACTATTCTTTTTTTTTTTCCTTGTTTCTTCTTAATTCAGTATTAAAAATGTGTGATATAATCTCATTTAATTATAATATTAAGGTTGAAGAAAATTTTTTGGTTCCAGGGCACATAGGGGAGCTAGAACTCGAAAGTCATCAATTTGATGATTAATTTTATACAGGATTAAATATTATTTTTTTTTTAAATTTAAGTGAAATTTGAAATTAATTTTTTTTTTTTAAATTTGTAACTAATTTAGTCTATCATTTCTAAAAAACGAGAATTTAGTTCTTTTGACCAAATTTTGTTAAGTTTATGTGACGTTTCAAGCACATTTGATTTGATGATAATATTTGAATTATTTATATCATTTGACACATTTTTTATAATGTTAACTCAAATATTATTATAAAATATATTTAAAATGTTAAATATATTTAACAAAATTTGTTAAAAAAAACTAAGTCCAATATTTTTAAAAATAAAAACTAAATTAATATAAAATTTTGAAAAGAGATTAATTTTAAAATTTAACCTTTTTATATATAAGAGACTCGCGTTATTTTAACCTAAAGTATCATGTTGTACGAAAGTACAAACTAAAGATTTTACTCAGATTCATAATTTCATCTCTGCAAACTATACTTATCTAAGTTGAATAAGTATTTATGAAAACATTTTTTCCATTATGAACAAAATTAATATCTAATGTGATTCCTAAGGGTAAACAAAGAAGACAGTTATTAAATTAAATTAAATTTATAAGACGATAACCTTATAGAATATTGTTTTATGATGCAGAAGATGGGTTGGTACCTTATGTTGGTGCACCACAATTGGTTAATCTATAATTGTTTTTGTCAATGTAATTCAAGACTTATTAGGAGCACTAGCACTACCACCCATCAAATTTAGACACGTTACCTACATTAATTTTATTGTTTTCATGGTATTATTCATTTTTCCTATGTTGCCTTTGGCACTCATTGTTGCAACCAAACTTTATCAAAAGTTTTGAAGATCAATCATGTCTTTCGAGAGTTTCTTTGTAATTTAATTTTGACCGACTCAAAATTTAAGCTTGTTTTAAATTAAAAAAAAATAGTACTAATTATTTTAAGTCTCCAAAAAAATAATTTAATTTTTTTAGTATTTATTGTTTGAGACTTCCAAAAAAATAAAAAACTTAAAAAAAAATCATTTTTAAATTTACTTTAAAATTTCGAAATCCTTAAGTCGTCCCTAAATTTAATACTCATGTTTTACCTTCCGAACATTTTTTATTCTTGTACATTAGAAAATAGAATTGGATACACAAAATGTTGTAACTTGTTTGTGCCTTCACCCATATCATTGAATCTTAATCTTTGCCTCATAATTGCATTTTCACGAGTTCCTCAACTTCGATTATTCATATCTATTGTAGTTATTTCATTCATATCCACTTCGATTCATTATTATACAATTCATACATCAATATTTACCTTTTTTTTTATCTTGTTATCGTTAACATTAAAATAAAAATATGTCAAATAATATAAACAATTCAAATACAATCTTAAAATACGTACGAAATATCAAATAAACTCAACAAAATTTTATTAAAATGATTGAATTCACATATTTTAAAAAATAAAAAATTAAATTAATCTAAAGTTTCAAAATGAATTAATTACAAAATTCACCAAAAATTAAGAGACAAAAATATATTTAACTCTTATTATTTATTTAAAATTTTCTTCTTGTTATTATTTTCTACTTGGGTTCCAGTGGATCACATTTACAGTCCAACGAGTTAGTTCCGTCAAATATATTTTCATGATTATTTAATTTTTGCACCTCCATGGTTCCTCCTCCAACCTATGAAAAGACAAAATTAACCTTGTGCATTGCTAATTGTAGTTATCAATATCATACCCCTTTGCACTCTTCCACCAACAGTGAAAAGGCCTAGTTTTACGTTTAACTTTAGTTTTATTTAGTTTTGTGGATACTTTGAATTACGTGATCCAAAAATTTTCAATTGTAGAATACTAGTTACTAGTTTGTAACATCCCGTTTTAATAGTTTTTATGCTATCAAACAAAACATTAAATTATGATAATTCAAAGACAGATGATAGTAATTGGCCGGTATAAGGTATCAATACAGTCATCCTCAAAACAACTATACATGTACTGTCTATACATACAGCCTACACTAAGAGAGGGTTACAAACATCCAAACATCTAAGCAAAACTAAGGCTGGAAGCTACTTCTGGAAGCGCTCAAACACTATTCAACTCCTATTTAGGAGGGGTGTATCTTCACCTGCACTTTTAGCTGCTCACACCAAACGATAAGGGCAATCATTGCAAAAGAGAAAGACACACGGAACAAACATATGCAAGAAGGGTAAGCTAACTTAATAAAGAGAAATCATGCAATTAAATAGTTAAGCATCAATCAAGGTTTATCACATCTATCAGAATTGTTCAAATCGCCACAATCATAACACACAATCACCATTCTAGACTCGATATCCGGATTATGTAAGTGACATTGGAGCTCTTGGTGGCTTGTACCTGTGACGGTTCCCAAACTCTGCAGAGTTTTGGGCACAGGGGGTATTCACCCAACCACTCCCAAGGTAAGCCCCCTTCGCGTCTATGACGGATCGGGTCCATAGACTAGGACCTCCTGCTACTCCTCCCGACATAATCCATTATATTCTATATGAGTCTTAATGGTTATAGGAGCGTCAGGATACAACCAATTTGAGTCCTCATGTCCTTACATTCACTAAAACCATCATCCTTAGGATTTCCCTTGAAATCCTAATTCCACCACATTCTCATACAGACCAAATTCACACAATTCCATCACATTGACTATCATTCATAAAACT
>Ga0099822_1007606_pt1 | contig 13997 bp, 8 predicted proteins | sample CowpeawhiteBW_FD_76839 | JGI IMG/M metagenome (GOLD analysis project Ga0099822, IMG submission 76839) | Root nodule microbial communities of legume samples collected from California USA - Cow pea white BW | ecosystem: Host-associated > Plants > Roots > Nodule | place: USA: California | collected... | reverse complement strand
TATTTTTTTATTTAAAGTTTATATTTATATAGCATTCGAATTTCGTTAGTTTAACTTTTTTTTAATTTATTTTACATATAAAATTAAAAAAAATGAATACAAAAAATTGTAGAAAACAAATAATATTAAAAGTTTATTTTTTAATTTATTAAACAAATAAAAAACTCATTCATCAAATAAATAAAACTTTAAAAAAGTGTAGAAAATAATTAATACAAAATATCACAAATAACAAAAATTACAAAACAATAAAGCAATAAAATGAATAAAAAAAGTAACAAATTAAAACAAAAATAATAAAGATAAATAAATAAAAGCTCAAGTTCAGAACTAAAAAAATAATAAATATTAATAAAATATATTATAATAAAACAACAACTTAATAATATTAATATAATTGAAAATAAATCTTATATGCAAAATAAATTAAAAAAATTAAATGGACTTAACCGGATTTCGAATTCCGTTAAATCACTTAACCGGACTTCAAATGCTGGTTGACATTATTCACCGGATTTCGAAAGCTGGTTAAGGATTTTACCGAATTTCGAAAGCTGGTTAAGGATTTTAACGGATTTCAAAATATAAGAGAATTTTACCGCTTAAAAGTCAAAAGGTTCAGAAAGGTATTATAAGAAATTTAAATTTGTTTGGAGATGCAGTAGAACTCTTTGGAGGTACAGGAAGAAACCCCCGCAAGTCTGTTAAATAAAGGATTTTACTTCGAGAACCCATACAATTTCTTCACGTATCCCAAAAATGTTTTAACTGACCATTTTATTCTCTAAAAAAAAAGACTTCTGGACTATATGTTTCGGAAACCTTCCAGAACAAGTTTTTCAGAACAGATTTCCTGAAATTTTAGAATAAGATTTCTTGAACAAAAATTTTGAAACAGAATTTTTGGAATCAGATTTCGAAAACAAAATATCTGGAATTAACTTTTTGTTGTAATGCATGAAATACATACTTAAAAAGTTTTCCGGAAAAATAAAATGAAATAAACTTTCCAAAATATATATATATATATATATATATATATATATATATATATATTATATATAATATCTTCCTAAATGAATTTTTTGAAATGTTCATATCCTGTATTATTTAATATTTAAAAACGGTTGATCATTTTTGGTATTTTATTAATCCTTTTTTACCAGGACATAATGTCAGGTTTCCGAAACTGTACCTATACTCCCTCTATCTATTTTACGTTTCTATCTTTCTGTCTCGTAATAAATACATAATTAGATTAACTAAAATTATAATACAACAAAGGATTAAATATGATTTTTTTTCTTGCTTTTTAGTCAATTTTGAAATTAGTCTTGAAACTTTGGACTAATTTAGTATTTATCTTTTGAAATACGTGAATTTAGTTTTTTTAATCAAATTTTGTTAGGTTTATTTGATGTTTCGTACGTATTTCATGACTGTATTTGAGTTGTTTATACTATTTGACACATTTTTGCTTTAATATTAGGTCAAATACTATTATGAATCGCGTTTAAAATATCTAATAAATATAACAAAATTTGGTTAAAAAGACTAAATTCACATATTTCAAAATATGAAGGACTAAATTGATTTAAAGTTTTAGAATAAACTAATTTCAAAATTCGCTAAGGAATTAAAACATATTTAACCCTAAGATTAAATAACGAGTAATGTTTATATATTGAATTTTGTAAACAATAATAAATGAAAAAAGAATTAAAGGAGAAGAAGAATGAGTGAGGAAGAAAGTAAGTGAAAAAGTGAAAGGAAAAGAAGTAGATGGATAATACAAAAAGGAGTTTATTTAGACTTTATGCAAGGGTTGCCATTAACATCTATGGTGAATTGAAACTAAAATGGTGCCACTTATGATATTCGGAAAAGTGGGGTGCATGAGTGCTTAATCTACAATGTCACATCACAATGTGCAGAAGAAAAAAAAAGCACCTTTGGTGCTACCACGACCCCACTTCAATTTCTTTATGCTAAAGTGAATTTTATGCCTTCAATAATTCACCGTCGTCAAAATTTCCTTACTTTCATCCACAACGGTTAATAATTTTAGTATGAGTTTAATGTCTATTTATTAAAAAATTATAAGGATACGGGACTGCAGGTGCAAATTAAAGAGGTGCGGCAAGAAACGACCCTCAAACTAATTAAAAGCCCAAATCAGGCCCAACTACTTAGTATCCAAATCCATTTGAGGTTATGAAGTTTCTTACGATGTTATAAGTATGTAAATATTGCATTCGTTATGTATTTATTTGTTGTTGATTAAAAAAAGTTAATTAAATTTTTTAAATTATTCTATACACTTGTATTAGCGTACAAGATACTCCTTTTTTACCCATCTAACCTCACAATAAAGTTTATCAGTGATTCAATTTATTAATACTAGTGTATACAACAATGTCAGTGTATACACATTTTTTAAATATACGTGATAATACAATGTTATTAATTTAATATATACAATAAAATTATATTTACTAAAAAATAAAATGAAATATATCAAAAAAGATGAGATAATAACTGTTGATAAATAAATAAATAAAAAAGAATAAAAATAGACGATTTTATAATAAAATTTATAAAAATAATGGTTAATTTTTAAAAATTTAATAAATAATTATATTTTAAAAGATAAAATTAATATTTTGAAATATGAACATAAAAGATGAAATTTTCTTTATATATTGTTGATACTTATCAAACACATTCTATTTAGATAGAGACTTGCAACATACTAATATAATAAAAAATGCAGCACTCAATATTGGAAATTAAATATTGCACATTAACTTTAAAATTGCAACACTGTATCATTGTCATAACTAATTACTATTATATATCATTATTTATGATTGAGTAATATATTAGGACCAATCATATAAATAAACATATAATAATAATATGTTTACCTTAATTAAAATTTCAAAATTTATTTGTTTAAGTACAAATTCTAAAATTATGAATGAACGTGTCAGACGTTCACTACTTACAGTCTAGGTTGTCAGGATATTACAAATAAACATATAATAATAATAATAATAATAATAATAATAATTATTATTATTATTATTCACAACCTAATAATAATAAAAATTTATTCTAATTATCAATTAGCTTTTTTTATATTACTATTTATATTTTGTAATAAATTTTTTATAATCTTTTGAGATCAAAACAAAGATTTGTAAAACATGATACAAATAATAAAAAATGTAAAAGTAATGATTTTATATTGTATGAGTTAATGATTTTTAAATTTAATTGAGATTATACTTTTATTTAATTTATAAAATTTTGTGATTAAATAAATTTTTATTAATAAGTAAAATTTTATTTTGATTAACGGTAATAATATTTTTAACTAAAATTAACCAAGACTTTATTTTGATTAATTAAATTTCTACTTGGTGAGGAAGCAAATAAATAAACATGATGACAAAATAAAAATTGATTCACAATGTATTTTGATTAAATTTATTTTGAAAAATAAGCTTTGGTTGAATTTACTTTGAATAATCTAAATGGTATAATTTTTAATTGACAGTGTATTTTGATTAAAAGTGAAAACATCAACAAATTAATTGATATATAATTTGATTGTTTTGAAAAACCTACAACCATGATTAATTTAACATAAACATTTAGATAAACTATAATAAATTTATGAATCTATTTTGGAAGAACAATGGAATGAACCTATTTCAATATCGTTGTTTTAAAGATCTTTTATTAATTTGTTATTTCATTTATTGTTGTCAAATTTGCCTTTATATTTTTTCATATCATACTTATTTATAAATTTTAATTTTCAATAAGCTATATCCTTACTTTTATCTGTTATGATTTGTATTGTGTTTTAGTAATGTTTGTGTAGTTACTTTTAAGAATTGTTTTTCTTCTTGTTGGAAACAACTTAGGATTTACTTTATTACATCTAATTGATTTAACTATTGATTTGACCTTATTAAAGTTGTTTGAGTTGGATTGTGTTAATTCCATAGAATCAATGACAACTTATTAAATTATTAAATTTTAAGGGTACAAACTTTTATTTATGTTGAGTTTATGCTTTAGAGCATTCTTTGAGAAGGACTTTCAAAGGTTCTGGTTGGAAAATTATTATTCTTTAGTTTGTCATGATTTTTTGGATTAACAAAGGGTTCCTTGGAGTCTTAGAGGTAGATGATGTAGGTGTTTTGATTTTTGTCCGCATATACAGTTCAAATTTTTTTATGTTTTTCATTCATAATGATTTTATGTTTTATCTCTTTATATTTATTTATATTTTTTTTTCATGTATAATTTGTTTATGTCTCATAAATTATATTTTTATCATAGATTTGATATGGTCTCATGCTTTATATTTTTTTATTTTATTTTTTTCTTTTAATAAATTTTCATATAATAACAAATGATGGATAAACTTGCACTAACATAAATGAAATGTTAAATTTCATAATAATATTTGATATATCTTATATAGAATTAGTATCCATACTCCCCGATTACTTAATAATAATTTCATTAATTGTTCTTTTTGTTTAATTATTTTTATTATTATTAATAGATTATCCGGAAAAATATTATACATAATTGATAAAATAGATACATAATTTAGCTTAAAAGTAAAGTACAACTTTCTAAAATAATTTAAAGACGAAAAATACATTTAATATTTTTTTTTATCGAAGTCTTTTCAAATATAGGTTCATTATTCATTTATAATTATGGTTTACATGGAATATTGATTAGAGATAATCTTATAAAAAAGTTATCATTTTATTACTCACTTTATTAATTTTCTTTCTTATTCGTACCTTATTTTTTCGATTATAATTACCCAATTAAAATTTAAATAAAACGTGTGGTGCCATGTTTTGTTGGCCTACCATTTAGGTGGCAAGTTTAGTACACGTCAATACATCAATAGATTTTTTAAAAGATTTTTGTTTAATGCATCAATATTCCTTTTATTAATGAATCCATGATATGTGGTTGGAATCAAACGATTTATGCTCACATGTTGTAAGGAATGATATAAGTGGTACAAAAATTGTATTCAATTTCTGTCAAGTGCAAGAACTTGTTATAAATTTTCTAATTGAATTAGTATTTGATTAATATGTCGGAGGATAAAAAAATAATCTTATAATATGCAAGGTTGCATAATTAATCACGTTTTCTTATGTTGTGATATAACATCATTAAGAAGAAACCAGAAAAAAAGTTACACACACAAAAATATCCTACAATAAAACAAACCATAGTTAGGCTTGCATAGGACATCTAACTAACAAATCATTATTTTTAGTAAATGACCAATCCATGTTTGAAAATTTAGTTTTCTCTTGAAATAATAGTTAGATATACAAATTAATCAAAAACTTAATTAACTTTGATCCATAATTTTAGGAGTGAGACTAGGACTAAATAACCCAAATTTAAAACGCATAAAACATGAAATATACATTGTCCCTATATGAAAAGTGAAAATTAACAATTTCAAATACTTTTTTTCTTAATCTCATCTTAAAATCAAATATCAATGGTAAATGTTTTGCCTTCTGGTAAATGTTTTGCCTTCTAATGATGTTTTAGTTATTTACAATTTTATTTTCGTTCAATCAATGAAATCATGTTAAGAAAACACATTTGTGAGATTCCTAATCTCATTTTGTGTTTGATGTAGTGTTGGTTTAATATCCAACACATCTAATTCTTGTGCATAGGGGTTAGATTTGAAGTGAGGTAAATTATGCTTATGTGTTGATGTATATTATAATTTAGTGATGTAAAAAGTAATAATTTTTTTTTTTCAGATCCACTTTGTACTTCTTATCAGTCGGCAAGGAAAAGTGAGACTCACAAAATGGTATTCACCATACTCCCAGAAAGAGAGATCCAAGGTATCTATCATCAATTATAATCCTAACTCATGGTAATTACAATTACTCAAATATTCGGATTTTATTATGTGTATTCAACAATATTGTTTAACCTACATCAGATGTATATATCTCGGCATGAATAAAGTGTGTTGGAAGTTTCACATCGACTAGAGATAAGACAAATTTGTAGTATATATATGGGGTGTAAACCCCATTTTACAAACCGATTTTGTGGGATTGAGTTAGATTTAAAAGCTTACTTCTAACATAACATGATTCTTATTTTATTTGATCTATTTGTTTACATTTTGGAAGACAATTAGAGAGCTATGTGGGTTAATTATCTCTAGAGCTCCGAAACTATGCAACTTTGTGGAGTGGAAGGGATTCAAAGTTGTTTATAAAAGGTGGATCAAGACTGTTACCTTCATTGTTTTGATTGCATGGCTAAGAAAATACCTTGAAGTGTAAAAATTGACGATCTTTCAGTTTTGGTTATTGATTAGATATGCTAGTCTCTACTTTTGCATATGCAACGATGAGGAAGACAATGAATTAGAGACCTTGGCAATTATTCATCACTTTGTCGAGACATTGGATCGATATTTTGGCAGTGTTAGTATCAATTATCGTCGAATTCTAAAATTTTTCACACTTTATACTCATAGCTTGAATTTTTTTTTTTATCTTCTACTTCTCTTATCAGGTTTGTGAGTTGGATTTGATTTTTAATTTCCACAAGGTAATTTGTTTCCTCTTAAACTATATTACTATATTGCACATAGTTAAACTATATTTGCATAGTTCTTGAATAAGTACTCTCTGGTGTTTCCACTTTTTAATTTCTTTTATATTGTTAAGTAAGTTGACGAAAATATTTAATTACTTTTTCAAAATAATCTTTAATATTTTTCAATGCAATTCAAAAAGTTAATCGATTCTCCAATGTCATTTTATCGAGTGTTGTCTATTTCTAATCAATCATAATGTTTTTCCGATATAAAATTGAAAGTGACATATAATTTAGATTATATGTTAAAAATAGAGTTTAAGCCTAACTCAAAATCGGTATATTAAAATTAGTAGGTGGTCTGTTAAAATAGGCTTTAACCTGGTTCTGATACCATGTTAGAAAATGAAATTTAAGTTTAACTCAGCTCCATAAAATCAATTTATAAGATGAAATTTACACGTCAATTATATATTATAAAATTTTCTTATCTCTAGTCGATGTGAATCTTTCAATATTATTTACCGAGAATTTATAAGATGTTTATGTTGCATGGATGGTTAAAATTGAAGTTGATGTTTGTAGGCATATTTTATATTGGACGAAATTTTGATAGCGGGAGCCATGCAGGAAACGAGCAAGAGAACAACTTTGAGACTCATTGCTGCACAAGTATCTATTACAACAATTCCTCTTCTATTTTTCTCCTATAATATTTTTCACAATTTTTTATACTTCTTTTTTATTACTTTTTAAATACAATTACATATTTATTTATTTATTTTATCTTTTGACCACAATGTGTTGTAGGAGGATTTGGTGGAAGTTGCAAAAATGGAAGCAAGTTCATTGAGCAATATAATCGCCCAGGCTACAAAGTAAAAACATATTTAACGGGTAGAAATGATCGATTATACAAATTTTTATTAGGATATTGTTATTTTTACATCACACTATTTTTTATAGTTATTTAATATTGTCTCTCCTTATTATTTATTTTCTTTTTCTTTTAAAAATATGAAAAAATTAACTAAGACTATTTTATCAAAATTGTCAAATGGTGATGAAATGGTGTTAAAAAAACTTTTTTTTAATATTAACTATGAAATGCATATAATTGATGGATCGAAATATACATGGTGAAAATACTTGATTATTATTTTATTTCAATTGAAATTTTGTATTGTGTTCAATTGTTCACGGTTTAAATATTTGTTTGCCAACAAGTATAACAATTAAATGAAGAAAAATCAGTAATTCATGAAAAAATGTGACTTTTTAAGAAGAGGTGTAACTCTTGATACATAAAGATGTGGAAATGAGGCTTTATGGATAAATACATGTGATTTCTTACGAAGAGATGTGACTTTTCATTCATTAAAAGTAACTCTTCCTAATAAATACTTCATTAATTGAAGGAGGAATCCCAATAGTTTTATATATCATAAATATGCAATATTCTTATATGAATGATACATGAATCATAATTTATGATATTTCATTACAGGTTTCTAATTCTTAAAACTTTTACCAAATATACCACTTCTATTTCTTTCATCTTTTTATCCCATTTTTTGTTTTTTTTTTTCAACTTGCTTTTGAAAAGTTAAAAAATATATTTTAATTATACTCTTATGCGTCTTATGCGTTGTTTAATCTTTGAATAATTTATCCATGTACCGTGTGAATAAAGAGAGGGAAAAAATAAATATATTACGTAAGTTTTTAATACAATCAAGAAAAATTATTATTGAATAACACTAAATAATATCTCTTACACCATCAGGTAAACTTTAAAAATTTATTTTAATATCATTATGGAAAAAAATTACGACAAATAATAAATTAAATAAATACTTTTTAATTCAATTATTTTTTTTTCTCAAATGATAATATTATATATTTTCTCTAATAATAAGTCCAACATGCATTGACATTACATGTTGGCATCCAAATGCAAATTCATATTAAATGGTTTAGTAACGTTATTCTCCATTTAAAGTAACTTTAAAATAAAATAAAAATTTATGTCAAAAGGATAATTATAAATTTAAGATACCTTAGGTTGAGTTTTAATTCTCAATTAATATATTTTTATTTTAATAATAAGTAGTGTTATAGAGTATGGATAACCATCATTACTATATTTTTTTTCTTTTTCAATATTTGAAAAGACGTTAAAACAAATTAATATTTACTTGAAAGATTGGAAGGGGTTCAAGTTCCTTATAGATGCAGTTAAAGCATTTTTTTTTAAAAAAAAAAGAGAAAATATTATGGAACTAAACAGTGGATTGAAAGATTACTTGTTCCAATTTTATTTAAAAAAAAACAGCCAAGATAGGTTACATGTACTAATTTAACTCACAAGACAAGCTACAAAAGATAAAGGTAAGTTAAATTGTGTGATCTTCCTTTATTTAATGTTTTCACACAATCAGTTTCTAATAAGAAAATATGAAATATATATTTTGTTATTGACTTCAGCAAAATTAATTTTCGTAATAAAATACACATTTTAATATATATATAATATATATATATATATATATATATATATATATTTATATATATAAATTACATTAAATAATTTAAAATATTTATATTAAAATTAATTTTAATAACTTAAAAATAAATAAAAAGAAACATCTTTTAAATTCATGTGAGAGGATTAAACTATTAATTATTATATATAACAATATTCATAAAATCTTATATTTTTTAATAATATTAAAATAAGTAATCCCATTTAATATTATTTTTATAATAAAATGAAAAATATCAAATTATTGAAAATAATTACATTTGAATTTAATCATTATTCACATATTAGATACTCCCATCTCTTTGCTGGATATATTAAAAAAACTAGAAAACACAAAATATAATAATTTATTCTATTTTTCTGGAAGAAATAAAAATAATAATGATAATACACATCTCAATTTTTATTCAACGTTATTAAACACTAACAAAATCATATTTTTACTTTAAAATATAAAATAATTTAAAATGAATGAATTTAAAAAATAAAAAAATATTTTTATTAGGTATAAAATATAAATATAAAAATTAAGAAGTGTACATGTTTTTTTTTTTCTCCTAATGAAATGCATGCAACTTTAAATGAAAGAGAATAATTACTCTAAGCTTGAGATCTGGCACTCCAATTATAAGTTAAATTGAGATTGAAAATCACAATAATTCTCACAACGAATTAATGATAACAAATTTAAACATATAAAAATTTGAAGACCGGAAAGTGTTTATTTGTTATTTCAATTAACATGTTATTTAATTTATAAGGGAGGAGATGAGAAGTTGAAAAAATGTTATATAATTTTACTAAAGAAAAGAAAATTTGTATTTATATTTTGTTTATTGTGTTTTAAAAATAAATAAAATTAAGTAGTTTTTTTAAGTTATCACACACGGATAACACACACATATAAAAATAAAAAAAACCAAACAGACAGATAAAAAGGAAAATAAAACTGAAACTTCATTAATCATATTCACACACATTATGTCACAATAAATGAATTAATAAATATTAATAAAAAATTAATGGGAGGTTGGGATGGGATTAACCTAACCTCTGTTATAAATGTATGTGGAACTTCACTTTCTCCTCCAATTGAGGCTTTTTTATCAATGTTTTAATCTTACCAATAATGAATGCACCCCACTTCACATTCACCAATGGCACCACCATCAGCAATAATAAATAAAAGCAAGATAATGCTCACAACTCTGTCCCTTTTTCTTACTCACTATTCTCTCTTCCCTTTCATCTCCCTACACTCTCTTCTTCTTCCTTCTCTCTCTGTTTTTAGTCTATAAAACTTCTCTGTTTTTTCTTTACAAATTGACCTGTGCTCATCTTACAACTGCACCCTCTCCTCATACTGGTAAGGTTCCCCTCATGAAAAAAATTGTTTTTTTTTCATAATTCACTTCCTTCTTGATCTCTGCTTGGTCAACAAATTTCTGGGTCTTTCTTATTTTGCTATTCTTCTGCGTTTTCTCTTTCTTTTGGGTACTGTTTTTACACTGTTGATTTGATAAGTTTTAGTATTTTCATGATTTTCTGATCTTGGGAAATATATATGTATACATGTATATCATGTTCTGTTCTGGGTTTACTGTTGCTATTTATGGTGTTGAGGGGGTTTGCTAGCTATTAGTTTGCCCTTAGATCCCGTGTTCATGACTGGTTTGATTGTTTCCTCTTATGATTTGGGTAAGTAATATGTTTTTATATAACATGTCAATTGACTCTGTTTGATTATAGTTGATGAATGATTTGTTTTTCTTCTTTTCTAAATCATCTTTGAACTATGCTATGTGTTTTTGGTGATTATGTTTTCACTATTTTCATTCCTATTTGGCGGTTGATTTGGATCTGTTCAATCAGGATAGTTCTGATCTGGTATCTGTTTTTGATGAATTAGGTTTTTGATATAAACTTGAATTTTGATATTGCATTTAACTTGTATTTGGGTGAAGCACTCTAATAGAGGAGTTTGATTTTTTAGGGGATTCAAATTTATATTCAGGAACATGTTCTGTTTTTGAAATTCCTCCAAAATAGTAGGAATTTTTTAAATTTATTACTCTCCTCCTTCATTCAAATCCATTAAGACACGTCCCAGACTCTTCCATAGTTGAAAGGTGACAACTTTTATTTTTTACTTTTCATCTCTCTTTATTATTTATCTAAATCCAAGTTTACTTTTATATTTTGAATATATTAATATTTTTTTACGTATCTAATTTTTTGGATTTTACAAGTCCTTATATATTCTTCATATCATTAAAACATAGTTTTATCACACCTCTGTACTGAATCCCCATGGGAAAAAAAAATAATAATTCAAGAAAGTTACTTTATAATTGAATGGCTTTTGATTGTTTCAATTGAATTTTTTTGTATTTATTTTATTGGTGAATACTACAGAACTGATGACCTATATGTGAACCGAACTCAATAGTCGTATCGATTCAACATAGGTGACAAATCAACTTTGGAATTCTTTTGCTTATATAAAAAATTTAGTGGATGAGAATGAGGGAAGAATTTGTGGGTCAAAATACATGCTTAATGAATCTTGTAAGATATTGCTACAGATTTGATGCTTTTGATATCTGGAAAGTATCATTTGATCTTTGCACCGTCTCAATTGACAATTATTCCTTGTTTTTGGCTTTTGACAGTTGTAAAGTCAGTTTGTTATTCACTTCATCTGAAGCTGGTGGGTTGAATTGAACCTCTTTTCCTAGAGACTTGGTCTATCTTTGGGCTGTTTTTTTCTTTTTTCTGGGAAAAGATGATGATGTTCGAGGACATTGGGTTTTGTGGCGATTTGGATTTGTTGAGTTGTCCCCTTGGAGACGAGGATATTGTTGCTGTGAGACAAACGGATCCAGATCCTGTGGTTGAGGATGATTACAGTGATGAAGAAATTGATATGGATGAGCTGGAGAAGCGTATGTGGAGGGACAAAGTGCGGCACAAACGATTGAAAGAACAACAGAAGGCAAAGGAAGGGACAGATGCAGTGAAGCAGAGGCAATCCCAAGAGCAAGCTAGGAGGAAAAAGATGTCAAGAGCTCAGGATGGAATACTGAAGTACATGCTGAAGATGATGGAGGTCTGCAAGGCACAAGGGTTTGTTTATGGCATAATTCCTGAGAAAGGAAAGCCAGTGACTGGAGCATCAGACAATCTTCGCGAATGGTGGAAGGACAAGGTGAGGTTTGATCGAAATGGTCCTGCTGCTATAGCAAAGTATCAGGCTGATAATGCAATTCCAGGGAAGAATGATGGCTGCAATTCCATTGGTCCAACTCCACACACATTGCAGGAGTTACAGGACACAACACTGGGTTCTCTTCTGTCAGCACTTATGCAGCACTGTGATCCTCCTCAGAGAAGGTTCCCATTAGAGAAGGGTGTTCCTCCACCATGGTGGCCCACTGGGTATGAAGAATGGTGGCCTCAAATTGGTCTTCCCAAAGATCAAGGCCCTCCACCTTACAAGAAACCTCATGACCTCAAGAAGGCATGGAAGGTTGGTGTTCTTACTGCTGTCATCAAACACATGTCTCCTGATATAGCCAAGATTCGGAAGCTTGTGAGACAGTCTAAATGCCTTCAGGACAAAATGACAGCGAAGGAGAGTGCAACATGGCTTGCCATCATCAACCAAGAGGAAGCCTTGGCTCGAGAGCTTTATCCTGATTATTGCCCCCCGTTTTCCTCTGGTGCAGGTAATGGCTCCATGGTGATCAATGATTGCAGTGAGTATGATGTTGATGGGGCTGAGGAAGAACCAAACTTTGATGTGGAGGACCGGAAGCCAGACCCTCTTCATCCATCTAATCTTGGTGGGATGGAGAGAATCACCGGAAGACTACCACTACAAATTTCTCATCCATTTAAGGGAGATGTTGTCACAAACCTTGATTTCATCAGGAAGAGGAAGATTCCTGGTGACTTCAACCTCATGATGGATCCCAAAATCTATACTTGTGAGCATCCTCAATGCCCTTACAGTGAACCTCGCCTTGGTTTCCCTGACAGGTCGGCTAGGGACAATCATCAACTGAATTGTGCATACAGAAACAGTGCTTCAGATTATGGTGGTGGTCCCAACTTCCATGATGCTGAGGTTAAGCCGGTCATATTCCCTCAGTCATTTGTTCAACCCCACACTACATCTCAGGCTGCAAGTGTGGTTCAACCTTCATTTGGTGTATCTGGGCTTGGAGTTCCGGAGGATGGCCAAAAAATGATAAATGACCTTATGACAATATATGACACAAACGTTGTAGGAAACAATAACTTAAGTTCCAACAACTTTGTAGCCGCAGAAAATCATAACTTTTCTCAGACCATGTTACAGCAACAGCAACAGGACAGTCGTGAGAGTTATTTCACTGGCCAAGGAATGGTGACGGAAGGGAATTTCTTTGCACGAGAGGAAGGACAATTTGAGAGGTTCAAAGCCATGAACATGAACGCCCCTTTTGACACCAACCACATGGTGTTTAGCCCCCAGTGTGATTTGTCATCTTTTGATTTTAAGGATATGCAAGGGGTAGGAATGGATACAGTTCACAGACAGCAGCAAGAGGTTTCAATTTGGTTCCAGTGAAAATGAGAATGAGAAGAGGAAACAAACAAGTATTCCTAGGACTTTCATTGTGTGAAACGGTTACACTAAAATCTCTTGACCCAGATGCAGTTACTGCATTTTTACTTCATATATATATATATATATATATATATATATATATATATATATATAAATATTTATTTATATATATATATATATATTTTATTTATTTTTTTTTTT
>Ga0099822_1007598_pt1 | contig 14010 bp, 7 predicted proteins | sample CowpeawhiteBW_FD_76839 | JGI IMG/M metagenome (GOLD analysis project Ga0099822, IMG submission 76839) | Root nodule microbial communities of legume samples collected from California USA - Cow pea white BW | ecosystem: Host-associated > Plants > Roots > Nodule | place: USA: California | collected... | reverse complement strand
TTGTTTCAATTTAGTACCTAAGTATGTGTATCTGAGTCAATTTTGTCCCAATTTTTTTTAATAATTAAAATCCATTTTTTTATAAAATTAAAAGTAATTAAGTATAAAAGTTTAACAAAAATTGTGTATTTGATATTTATATTAAATTTAGTGGTAAAAATCATTTTATTAAGTCATTTTTAATAATAAAAAAAATTAGTATAACATTCAAACCAATAGAAATTTTGGTTTAAAATTAATAAGAGACAATATTGTTCTATTTAAAAAAAATTAAGAAAACATGAGTACTTAATAAAAAAGTAATTAATAAAGTAATATGTTAAAAAGTCGTTTTTAATAAAAAAATATTAGTATAACATTTATATAAATAATAAATTTGGTCTAAAATTGAGGGGAACAATATAAATATTAGTACTTAATTTTATAAAAATAGTTATACTTAATTATTTTTAATCTTATAAAAAATGGATTACAAAAATATTTTAATTATTAAAAAAAATTGGGACAAAATTGAATCAGATACACATACTTAGGTACTAAATTGAAACAAGAAGACATATATGGGGGCCTAAATCGAAATCAATACAATGACATCTGATAGTGACACTAACACGTGGCATTGCAATGCCACGTTACACTGACAATGTCACTTGTCACACACAGGGACTTGACACGTGGCATTTTTTTTTCAAAAAATTTTAAAAAATTAAAAAAAAACCAAAAAAAACAGAGACTGACACGTGGCACGTTGACTAACGGCGTTAGTCAAATCTGTCAGAAATGGACCTAATTGAAGCATTTTTTTCAAAAATTGGGATGCAATTGACACTTTTTTTAAACCGGGTACCTATTTGACACCCTAGCCCCAAACTGGGTACTATACGACTAATTATACCTTTAAATAATCAATTTTGTCCTCTCCAATTTAAGATCAAATTAGTAATTAAGTTTAATTACAACTTATATGTATATGTTAAAATAATTTTTTAAAATTTATACATCAAATCACTCATAAATACTCAAAATTAGAGAACAAATTAGTAGGCAACATTCCAGTTGACGGAGTCCACTCATACTCTCCATTAGCCACAACATCTTTAAAAAGTATGGTCAAACTGGCGAGAAAATGCAAGTCCCTTATACCTAAATTTTCCATATTGATGATTTTTCTGCATGTTTACAACCAAAATAATTAGTATTAAGCATAAACATAATATTTGTTAAAAGGCATACTTATTTAGCACATGCTAATATTTTTCTTTTCCACCAATCATCTGGTGCATCAACTGTATTCTTCATATTGTCCCATCCCAAGCCTATTTTTATATCAAAAAAATCAGGAGTTGACACGTGACATGTATTGTTCAAAAACATTAACTATTTAAATACCGTTAGTAGAAAGGACCAAATTGACAAAAATTTGACGAAAATGGAGACCTAATTGAACACAAAACGAAAATGAGGATCAAATTGAATAAAAAGAACAAAAATAGGGACCAAATGTATATTTAAGCCTAATTTATACCATCCTCTCCCATATCTTCTAAGGTTATCATACCTATTTTTAAACTTTGATTTTGGATAATCTCTTCCGTTAACTCCTTAAATTTGATTGAAATTCCAAACCACTCATTCTTAGTAAAACTAGTGCCAAGGCGTTCCCCATTTGTCACTTGCTTTAAGCATGGTATGATAAAAATCTCATTTGCTTTAAGATCCCAAACCGCCTTTTATATTTTTGTACTCATGATTCTAAACATGAGCATATTTTCATTTACATTAGCAAGTACATACTTTGGATAACAAGTAAATTCATAACAAATATATCTATCATTAAATAAATTATAAATTATCTAATAAAAACAATAACAAAATTTAAATAAGTAAAGAAGACTTACAACTTACTTTGAAAATTAAAAAGATCAAGAACAATTTTAATGAGAACAAAAAGAAGATTAGTGAATATATAATGAACTCTAACCTCTCTATAACATGTTCCATATAATTTGGTAATAGGAATGAATTAATGAAATATTAGTAACTTTCAACAACCAAAACCTCAATATTTAATATTTTTGCACTTGAAAATAAAGCAAAAGATTCACGATTAATGTTGATAGTAACTTTTATTTTTTCTAAATTTTGTCAATATGAGAAGGATATGAAAAAAACTATATTCATAAATGGCAAAAAAATAACTAAACCAAAAAGATAGGTTTTAACTCCATAAATGTGGTCATCTAACGTTTTTTAGTTTCATGAATGCATCCGGAAGGTGATTACAATACTAACTCGTGTACAACATAGTAATGGTTCCTATTTGGAATTTCATCAAACACCTTGTGTGCCAACTTTTGTTTTCGACATGCAACATGTGTTTGATCCTTAAAGAAAGTTTTTGTGAAGATTGAATCTTTCACAAATTAAATTTATAAAAATTAAATAAACCAAAACCAAGAAAAGAAGTTTGAGTAGAAAGAATCACAATTGGAACAACCAAAAACTCAAAGCAAAACCACATGCAATGAAGAAAACCTCACCTTGAAGAATATTAACACAACCAACAATGAGGGGGTAAAAATATAAATATGAGAAAACAAATCCCCCAAATCAATTTTGGTTGACAAAGAAGCTGGAATGGATGGCTTCTCTTTGAACGTGAATCTGTCATCTTCAAATTTATTTTGGAAAACAAGCAAACAATCTATCAACATGAATTTTATGATCTCATATGCATCAAAATCAATTATGGGTGCCTACAACGTGAAACCAAACAAGCATGTTAATGATAAAGATTTTGGTAGTTAAGATGTGTATTCTTTACGCGGTGTAGTCTTTCATCATGCTTTGTGTGGAGGCGATGCAATTATCATGTGGTTTGGAGGTGTTTGGTCCACAGTTGCAACTGTAGCAGACCACGACTAAGGCAGTGTTTCTATGTGTTGTGTTGTCACAATAGGGTTGAAGAAGAAATTTAAATGTTGGTGTGTTTTGAGCGTGTTGGAGCGGTTTCTTGGTGTGCATTCTTGATTGCGTATGCTTTTGAATCTTGCGTGGTGGCATGTGGGTAAAAAATCAGTGGCTTTGGTGCTTACATTCTGGATTGGGCGTTCTTGTTTTGGTTAGTTGGATGGACAACATGTAGGTGCAAATTGTTATTCTTCAGGGATTTTTACTTACTTACAAGATTAAGATCGGGGAAAATCCCATTTATCTAAATCTTCTTTAAATGTGTGGAACAAAAACATACATTTTCTCAAGTTCTCAATAATACTTGTGATATTCCTTTATCACAATTATCTTCTCCATGCATATAGGGGGATATGGTCTCGGTGCAAATTACACAAGAAGTTTATCCAGCTAGTCTAGTAGAGTGCAAAATTATTTGCTTGGGCGTATCTTGTTAACAAAATAGGATAAATCTCTCATGCATTTAGATCTTTATAAGAAGTTTGATGTGGCCTGAAAACATTTGGGTCAATGGAAGGCAATTCCTCTTGGAAAATGGTTCTATGAACCTATTTTTTCTTCGCTTGAGGATATGAGAAGGGTTTTGGCGGTTGGTGTTTTGAATTTTTCTACTGAATCCTTCATGTTTTTGCTTAGACTAAATATTTTGTCCCATCTTCAATGAAAATAAGAAAAACTCAATGTTGGGTGCACATAAATGGTTTTCCTTTGGAATACAATAAGATAAGTCTTGAGGTTTCTTTACACGTGTCTTAGTTGATGTTTATTTGTTATCTGATTTTGTGGAAGGGCCAAAATTTGCATCTATTGGTAATCTGGAGTATGAGAAATTGTCTCTTTTTTGTTCAAATTGTAAAATGATTAGTCACGATATATCTAATTGTAGATAGTTACAATAAGATGCCAATATAATTTTGGCGTGGAGAAAATAATTTACATAAAAATACAACAACATTATTGTCCTAAGGTGGTTGGGGCCCATGATGGGAATAAGGATTCTCTAGGTTCAGTTTTAAAGCTTATGGAGGCTATTGTGGAGCCTCTTGTGGCACCTATTATGGATATAGTGAGCTTGTGGTGGAACCTATTGTGGAGCTTGAGGTGCCTGTGGTGAACCCTATAGTGGATCCCATGGGGGAGCCTATGTTAGAGCTTGTTGCTCAGTCATAGCCTAAGCCAAATCATGATAATGTTTGTGTTGTTGATAAATGCCAATTTAAGTGAAATATTAGATGCTTTTTGGCACTTATATGGCTTTGATTGTTGATAACTTTATGATAATTCACCCTAAATTTAGTTTGTTTTACAGAATACAACACCAAAAGAGAAAATTGTAGAAAAATCAAAAGAATTTAGAGAAAATACTACAAAATTGGGCTGAACAAAGTCAACACAACTAAAGTTCTACACTTAAAGCAAGTAATTCATTCAAACGGTCACTAAGAATTTATATTGGAGTTTGATGAACTTAAGCTCTAGATGTCAAAAATGGATCTAGAGTTACATTTAAGAGCATTATTAGAACATGAATAATTACATTTAAATAAGTAAAAACATAATTAGTATAAGAGAGAGACTAGTGGTGAAATCTTTCTATTTAACATATTGAAATGAATTGATTTTACTTCATTTTTCACAAATCAAACACCTTTTTATTCAAATCAATCAAATTTTAAACATTGTCTATTCATTGTACTACAACTATCCAATATATTTACTGAAAAATTAATTGCATTTGAGCATCAACAAGTTTTTGATGTTATTTTCGCTTATTTATGTTAAAAAAAATTGGTGTTTATAACTAGTTTAATTGCTCTATAAACTATACAAAATTACTAATAGTTTGGATTAATATTTATCACTTGTTGCATGTTTTATTGATTCACCTCTATTTGAAACTATTGTGTATGCAAAGAGGAAAAAAAACATGTGCTCTTCTTTAATCCTAATTATATGAACAATATAAAAATTACAAACAATTAAAAGTTTAAAAGAAAAAACAGATTAAACCTAATATTTAATATAAAAAGATTTATCTATTGGATTTTTACCTGTATTATTTGACTGACAGATACTAGGACAACAAATTTTGTGATGTGGTGGACAACCAATTAGTGTCCCAAAAACATGATGGTGACAGGGTGTCTACAAAGTAAAAATGTTACCAACTTCTTTTGCTCTTTTTTTTTCTCTTTTATTCGTGGAAGAATCTTGGGGATCAATCACCATCATCCATCCTTTCAAGTTAATAAATTTCTGCTTTTGCTAAAAAAAATAACATGGTTTCTTATTCAAATAATGCAACTTTTAAATAAACAGAAAAATATTTGTAACATTTTGTTTCGACTTTAGTTATAGTAGTTTATATAACAAGCCAATGCAAGAACTGCTAATATAAAGGGGCATATTTAGTGAAAATCTTTTATTTATAACTATTGCCATATATAAGTCATTTATGCTTTTTAAGGATAGTTTATTTTTTATTTTTTCTTAAAATTGCTATATTTTTAAATTTAAACAATCTCATAAAATAGTTTTGTTAAGTAATATTTATAATCTCCTCCCATGGGAAAATTGGGTAGAAAATCAAAGAAAAGAAAGACTATTGAAACTTTACCAAAATAAAAATGGTTTTGAAGATAATTTTTGTGATACCCACCAAATAAAGCCAATTGCAACATCCAAATTTCTCACCAAATATCACACTCATTGAATAGACATATACATATCATTGGTGGCTCTAATTCATTGCCTTCATTCAACTACCTTTCATGTCCTTAACCATCACAGAATTTCCTTCTTAATTACAAATAATATTTTATAATAATAATAATAATAATAATAATATATTTTTTATAATATTAACCTATTAATTTCTTGAATAATTTTAAAGAACAATGAAGCTTCAAGCAGAGTGAAAAAAACATCAAGTATACTTCATAAAGATCAAAGAGAGTGATAGCAACTTGTTTCAAGCATATAAAAACTTTATAGCTTATTAAACCTAAGAAGACATTGGCTTTAATGTATTAGTTTGAGGTTGGTTTGGATGTTAGTAATTATATATTTTAATATAAAATAATAATTAATTACATTTAACAAATTAATACAAAATTATAAAAATTACATTCTTGTAAAATAATTACGTTTTATAAACTTGAAAATTAGTTATAAAAGATTTGTGATTTTGTAAATTAACATTCAGTTTTTATTATTTAATTAAATAAGAAAATATTATGTGATATTAAAAAACCCAGTACAGAGCCCACACGGACACACCCAAGCCCATGGGTCCCACTCCCAATCACTGTCCTAAAAAGAGAGAACCCTGCCACCGGCAAAACCAGGTTACCTCTAAATTCTCAAAACTTTTTTTTCCGAAAAAAAAAAAAAAAAAAACAGCATCTAACTTTCACTTCACTTGTGGTTCCTCTCTCTCTCTCTCTCTCTCTCACTCTCTCTCTCTACAGCACCCTGGGCAGGGAGATAGTCGAGCACTCAAGCTACTGAATCAATGGCTACCTTCTCCGAGGAACGCGAGAACTTTGTATATGCTGCAAAGTTAGCTGAACAAGCTGAACGATATGACGGTGCTTTCTCTCTTTAGATGTTTACTGTGAAGTGAACACTTGTTCTCGTTCCTTCATTTTAGCTGCATTCCACTTTCAATCACGTTTCCAGCATCTTCTGCACCTACCCATCTTCTTCTTGTCCCATTAACCGCGTTTGGTCTGATAAAGTTTCAATTTTTTCCATAAATGTCCACTGCTTTTTTCACTTCTGCGTCTAACTGCTACTTCATTTCACTTGCCCATTTAACCGTCTCAATTATTAAAGAAGAAAAGAGTGAAATTTTGGAGTTTTTGGGATGTATTTGTTGTTCAATTTTATAATTGTTGCTCCAAGAGTCTGCATAAATAACTTGATATCTGAGTAGAATTTGACGTATGTCTATTTTTAAAATAACATGATTCCGAGTGAGATGAGTGTGAATATTATTTGTTGTGTGTTTTGGAATTTGATTCCAGTGTTTTGTGTAGTGAAGTTTAACAACTATCTTAAAAGTCACGCCTTCCATGATTTCTGAGTGGATGAGAGTGTGAAAACTAAACTCGAAGTTTATTTATTACTGTTTTGGAATATGATTCAAGAGTGTTGGTGTGGTGTGCAGAAATGGTGGATGCGATGAAGAAGGTGGCGAAGCTGGACGTTGAGCTGAGTGTGGAGGAGAGGAACTTGTTCTCTGTTGGATACAAAAATGTGGTGGGGTCACGGAGAGCTTCATGGAGGATCTTGTCATCGATAGAGCAGAAAGAGGAGTCAAAAGGGAATGAGTTGAATGTTAAGCGCATCAGGGATTATAGGCAGAAGGTCGAGTTGGAGCTGTCTAACATTTGCAGTGACATTATGATAATTTTAGATGAGCATCTTATTCCATCCACAAATATTGCAGAGTCCACATTGTTTTATTATAAAATGTATGCTTTGTGATCTTCTTCTTTGTGGCTTCTAAAGTGTTTTTGTTTACGATATCAGATGTGCAAGGTTTTTTGGTTTGAGTTCTAAATTGGATGCAGGAAAGGAGACTATTACCGGTACTTGGCAGAATTCAAAGCTGGTGATGAAAAGAATGAGGTAGCAGATCAGTCACTTAAAGCATATCAGGTATTTGTCATGTTATGCTGTTCTTCAAATTTTTGGAATTTTGTTATGTATGCCATTTAGACAACCTTAAATTTCAAGGTTAGACTAAAACTGCTGAGTCATGATTATTTACAGACAGCTGCTAGCACTGGTGAGAATGAATTACAACCTACACATCCCATTCGTTTGGGTCTGGCTCTAAATTTCTCTGTGTTTTATTATGAGATAATGAATTCACCTGAAAGGTATGCAGAAATAGTTGTGCTAATGACACAAAGAGCAGGGACATATGCTTACTTGATTTAACTTATTTGCAGGGCCTGCCATCTTGCTAAGCAAGCCTTTGATGATGCTGTCTCAGAGCTAGATTCTCTGAATGAGGAATCTTACAAGGACGGTACCTTAATCTTGCAGCTGTTGAGGGATAACCTTACTTTGTGGACTTCTGATATCCCTGAAGAGGGTGGTAACATATAGAGATCACATAATGCAGTTTCTATTTCTTTAAGATTCATGGGATGTTACCAATGGTTTCTGATCTGATTTATTGAGTTGTATGCCTATTCCTCCACATATGAAAATCTTTCCTTCATTCAGTTTTCATCATCTCTTGTCCCAAGATTCAGTCCTTTCTTATGTGTATTTGTTGGAGCAAAAATAGGGAAATTGATCAACCCAAATATATTAGTTTTTAGTTAAAGTTTGTTTCTTTAAACTGGTTCTTTCTTGTTGGTCACTGTAACTCAAACTTTTATGAGTTTGGATTAACTTAGAATGTATCACTCACTCGCTCACTCACTCTTCCCACTGAAACACCTCGCCACACTCACTCACTACTTCTAAAGAAGATTGTAGAGATGCAGAAAACTAAATTACTTCTCATTATTCTCTAAAAGCATACAACAAGACCTATATATTATTCTAGTTTCAACACAAAACCAGATTTGACTAAACAATAGAATTATTAAATTTTGTTTAAAAAGTTGTTATTGGAACAATTGTTATAGAGAATCAGAGAGGAATGAAGAGAAAAAATGATGAAAACATGAAACAGAGTGGAAATTGTGAGTGCAGAGAGGAATAGAGAAAGGGAGGGTTTCCATGGTAAAGACTAAAGAGAAAAACTCTCACATAAAAGAAAACCTCAATTTTTCAATTATACAAAATCAGTATACAAGAGTCTACTAAAAGACCTATATACTATGGGCTTAGTCTACCAAAAGGCTTATATATTATGGGCTTCTAAACTTATAGTCCAAAACCTAAGAAAAGATACAATTATGAGGTCCAGCAAGTCCCAAAACTAAAATTTACAAGAAAATCTATTCTACAATCCAAGGCTACTCCGTGGTCCTTGTGCTGAATCTTGGATTTCTAAGTATTGTTGAAGGCTTCATTGACCTTTCATGCATAAAGACTCATAATGAGAAAAAAAAAATGAAATGACAGTTTGCAGAAAACATGTTCTACCTGTTATACCTCCTTCGAACAAAAGGTCTATCAAAAATAAGGATTTGGTTGAGCCTTTAGAACGAGCTCCTTCCTCAATCTCTTTATTTCTTCTTCTTCTGTCATCTATACAAGGGAGTGAAAGTGAAGTACAGAGATATCAGTATTTTTTTCATTACAGAGATAAGGGAATCCTTTGTAGATGGTAGATATAGTAGATATTGTTTATCTATTGCCTTTCCCTTTCCTTGTTCTATGAAGTTTAATTTTTCTGCTACCTACACAATGAAATGGTCCACATGTGGCTGTGTTTTCAACAATCATCCATTTTTCCTCAAATGAAAAACATGGCTCAAACTGAACTTGTCAAACCTAATGAAACTACTTGGTAATAACAATATAGTAAAGGGAAAAGAAATGGATGGAAGAGACACCTGTGGTGAAATTCAGCACGATCATCAATTGCTGGAATATCACTAGGGAGGCCTTCTTCTCTCATTCCATGTAGGTTTTTAACAAGCGCTGCGAAAAGTGACATCAAACAAAGCACCATGACCTCACCTGAGGTTCGTATGTAGTCCATGGAAGACTTTGTGCATTGGTATCCTCAAATTTTCTTCTTCAGCCATCATCTCTTGTACTTTCTTCATCAGCTCTTCCTATTTCACCTTTCCCCTCTGTTACAGTATCATTGCATCACAAAAGTTACTCTACAGACTCCAGAGTTATTGAAAAATTTTAAAAAAAATAATTAGAAAATCAAATCAATGACCACAAAAATTTGACCTCTGTTATTAGCTTAAATGGATTTTGCCTAGTGACTTTTTGCTTACTCCGTTCTACGTTGGGGTTCAAATTTTCTGCGTTTGGTGTTTTTGAAGGTGTTGGTGGTTCCATTTGGAATCAGAATATACCTGAAACTGGTATAACACAGGGAAATATTAAATATCTTAGACTGAATTCAGTACTATATCAAGTAAGCTGAAACACACCTATCCTAGAACATTTATCAAGCATATGACGCAAAACAATAAGCAGCTGGACTCCAAAAATTGAATTTTGAGCGAGAAGATTAAACGCACATAACGATGCAAACACATCAACCATTGCAAATACAGAACTAGCGGACACAGTACACATGCTGAGAAGAGATTAACTAGATCACAGAGTTGATTTATCCATAAGGCCTAAGAAAACATGCAATCATCAAACATGATAATTAACGATTTTCAATATTAAAAATTTTAGTTTGCAATTTTGATTTAAAATAAAGAAAACTGTCTGTACAAGAAATTGTGGAATGGCAAATAATAAAACTATTGTGAGTATAAAAAATCAAACAAGAGTTAAAATAACAGAAGCCCAACACAATTGGGAGGTATGTGTGCAAAAGTTTATTAAGTGTTAGGAGGAATAAAACATGGCCTAATCCATTAGCTAATAAAGCATAGGTGCGTATGAAGTGCTATAGTCAAATCTGGTAGGGGGCTTCTCCCTACACCTCCAATAATCTCTCCTGTACCCCCAAAACCAAATATATTTTCATGTTTGTCCATGATAAAAATTAGAAGTTACTAACTCTCTCTTTTTCACCGCATACCCTCTGCACCCCAAAACCATACACCCTCTGCACCCCAATAAAGCAATAAAAGGAATTAGATTCCCTGCATCCCCAACAGAAGAATCTTTGACCTAGCTGCGCGTGAAGCTTTTTTTTTCATAGCAAGCATCCCTCTTCTCCTGCCCACATTCTGCTCTTATCCTTCCACACACTCTTCTTCTCCACAGCCTCCACACAGCCTCCACACATTCTTCTTCTCCGCAGCGTCCACACACTGTTCTTCTCCCCAGCCTCCGCAGCCTCCCTTTTCTCCTTTCGCGCAACTCTGCAGTCTCCCCTCTTCTCCATTCGCCCAGTTAATTAATCTTATTATATTTTAATTGATTTTAGGAATGGTTGTCTGTATATTTTAATTGATTTTAGGAATGGTTGTGCAATAGATTACAAGATCTGTTTCATAAAAATCAGAAACGGATCTCGTCTTAATTTTTCACCGAAACGACTTTCCAAATCCGTTTCAAACATGCCTGAAACGGAACACACAATCCGTTTTGTTTTTTTTTTCACCGAAACGGATTGTGAAATCCGTTTCGCAAAAGGCTGAAACGAAACACACAATTCGTTTTTTTTTTCTTTTTTTTTTCACTGAAATGGATTTTGGAATCCGTCTCGCAGAAGGCTGAAACGGAACATGGAATCCGTTTCAAATTCCGTTTCACATTTTTTTGAAATGGATTCTGTTTCATTAAAATAAAATTCAAATTTGTGAAACGGAATATGAATTCCGTTTCAGAAAAATGTGAAACGAAATTTGAAATCTGTTTCACAAAAAAAAAAATTTGAAACTTTTTGAAATGGATTCTGTAATCCGTTTCATACTTCTCTGAAACGGAATATTCCGTTTCACAAATTTTTCAACTTTTCCGCGAAACGGCATACGTGATCCGTTTCAAAATGGTGTGAAACGGATTCCAAAATGCGTTTCATAAAGATTCCATGTTTTTTTTTGGAAACGGAATGTGGAATCAGTTTCATACTTTTTGAAACGGAATACGAATTTCGTTTCACATAATAAACAGAAAAAAAAAATGTAAAACTAATATTAACATTTGAACTCCGAAAAGGCTGACCTGGAGAGAAGGAACTCACAGTACCACACTTGGAGAGAAGATAAGAGGACGCACAGGTAACTCACAATACCACCTTTCTTCAAACACAGAACCTTCAAGCACAAGCACAACGGACAATGAGAGAGAATAAAGAAGATTCCTTTAAAAAAATGAATGAAAGTGACACAAACCTCGGAAGAGGGACCACCACGAGAGAATGAAAGAATGAAGCAGAAAAAATTAAAGCTCAGACAGGGACCACACGAGAGAATGAAACGGAGAAAAATTAAAATGAAGGCACAGTAATGAGACGGAGAAAAAACGCAGAACGGGAGAAGAAATACGTATGAACTAATTTGGGGGTGCAAAGAAGTTGATGACGCAGTAAATGAAATTTAGTGCTTTTCACCCATGTTCACCTATATATTAATGAAGGGTATAATAATAAATTTTAGGGGTGCAAAAGAAGTTGAAGGTGCAGGCAGAAGCGCCCAATCTGGTACAGACAATAAAGCACGATACAAATGAGTGGAGATGCGTAAAATAGATAAGCAGCCGAACACAAATAAAAGCAGGTGCAGAGAATAAATTGGGGTCCGGGCAGATAACTGGAACGGGCTAGGCCCATCTCAAAGTCTTCATTTTTATATTTTTTATTCTTTCTTTATGGTCATGTTTTCCTGCACCTCCTTGTTTTCTTCCTGCACTTTCATAAATGTTAATATCTTCGTTTTGCCTCTTCAAAATTTATAATAAAATTAAAAAAAAGTTTACCTGAGCCTCTGCTTCCTTTGCTGTGCACCTTCCCTTCTTTTACAGTGCACCTCTCCTTCCCCTCGTCTTTACTCATTCAGAGTAGGTACGGTGACGAGGACAAGTTTCTTTATTTCATATTTATCTCTTAAGAATAAAATTCATCTTCATTTTCACTTCCAAACTTAATTGATATAAAATTTTGTTTCATTTCTATTCTCATCAGAGAATATATTGAACCCGTATCTGTGTCCGTACTTATACTTATCTTTTTACTTTTTCAATATTATTTAATTGATTTTTATAAAATAATAAAAAATTCTTAAAAAAAAAATTAATATTATAAAATATTCAATATAAAAAGAAGGTTTGATTAATATCAAATAATCATAAAAAAATTATAATGGTATATATTTTAAATTAGAGTACCAATTGAAATTTCATGAGACTAAAACACTTATTAAATTTGCAAAGTTAATAAGATAAAGTTGATAAAGTTTAAAAATATTTTTAAAAAATTACAAAAAAGAAATTAGATAATCAAATTTAAAAATATTTTAAATGTCTTTTTACTCTTATATTCTTTAAATTATAATGAAATTTCATTTTTATACACTAATAAAAATCATAATAGACCACTTGAATGAAATCACACAAAAAATCAGGATTGAACTAATAATAATTGAAATTTAGAATAAATTTTTCATCATTTCAATTTTGATATATATTGGATGGTGATAAACAAGATTTACGATAATGACATTAAATTATTATATTATAATAAATAAAATTATTTTTATATAATTGTAGTTATAGAATTACACTTATAATAATAAGTTAGAAAATAAAAATAATATCTTGAATATGATAAAATTAAACAACATATAAAAAATATTAAAAATAAGTCAAATGTATGTCTTAGAAACAATTTGATACACCACTGAATGAAATCGTCCAAAGGAAAGCAAATGTATAATTAAAGATATAATAAGATAAAAATACCTTAAAGATCTAAGTAAACATTTCATATATAAAACTAATCGAATTGTTGATAGATAATAAAAATTATTTTGGCAAAACAAGAAAGATTCTTTAAATGAAATAAAAATAAGAATAAGAGAATAAAAAATATGATTTTTTTTATTACCTAGTAAATGAATGGTTGATGTTATTGAACACTTCAAAAAAAAGTTAAACATTTTCATGTGAAAAAGATAAATAATAAATAAAAATATTAAAAATAAGTAGACATATTTAAATATAAGACATAAAGAATATTTAATTTCGATACATCATTTGAACATAAGTGCAAAAAAGTTTTTGATAGGAGAAATAATATCTTAGACATGTGAATTGATTTCATTATGAACCATACAATTAGAAAAGAGAAAAAAGTATGTAGTTAAAAAAAATTATAAAATTAAAGAGTAAGAAATTTTATATATATATATATATATATATATATATATATATATATATATATATATATATATATATATATATATATATATATATATATCTCAA
>Ga0099822_1007592_pt1 | contig 14014 bp, 5 predicted proteins | sample CowpeawhiteBW_FD_76839 | JGI IMG/M metagenome (GOLD analysis project Ga0099822, IMG submission 76839) | Root nodule microbial communities of legume samples collected from California USA - Cow pea white BW | ecosystem: Host-associated > Plants > Roots > Nodule | place: USA: California | collected... | reverse complement strand
TTATATATATATATATATATATATATATATATATATATATTTTGGATATTATATATTTAACCCTTAATTATTCACTTAATTCAAATATCTATTACAAATTTGAAACTTTACACAGATTTTACAAAAATAAGATATACTATAAGTACTATAATTATATTTCGCTAAACAATGTTTTTTAAATGTAACTTCATTATCATTTATCATTTCAGCGAGATATAAAAGATCCGAATATAATGCATTTTTAAACTAAAAGACCACATATCAATGATAATAATTGATTATAACTGTAAAAAGATTACAAATTTAAACCAATAGATCATATTTTAATAAAAAAGAAAAACAAGATAAAAGTTACCTTCTACAATAAAACTAAAAACAAGACTTTATACGGTGATATATCCATTAATTAGTTTATAATTTTGATGAAGTTATAACTCAATTATAAAATGAGAAATGTACTTATTCTTTTTAATATTATTTAACATATTCCGAATTTGATGGAAACATTTGTATTGATTAAATAGGATGGAAATATATATATATATATATATATATATCATTTTAAATTAATAAAACATATTTAATTTATTAAATAATTTTAATTTATCAAGTAATCTAACCAATTTCTATTAATTTTTATCTTAATTTATTTTTAAAATACATAATCATTTTTATTACTTTTTATAATTATTTAATATTTATATAACTATAATTTATATATAAAAAAATCTTCTCAACATAAATACTTAATAATATAATATTTTTTATTGTAAATTTTATTTATTTTTTTAAATATCTATTTGATATTTAATACAGTAAAAAAACACATACGGACACAAGAACCGAAAATTTCATACTTATAAAAATACAAATCTTTTACTTCAAAAGTAAAGATGAAATCATCAAACTTATACGTATGCCATTGTCATTCACATTATCACTCTATATTCTCAAAGCAAGTATTACTGCAGAAATCACATCAAGAAAAAATTTGCTGCGTCCTTTTACAATATTGAAGCTGATGAATATAAAATATTAAACCTAGTTTTAAAATAACAATAATAATAAACTTTTTCTTCGTACTGTAACAATAATCATTTAGGGTTTTCTTTTCCCGTAGAAAGAATGTGCCTAAACTCTAGACGTTAAACAAAAGGTTTAATTATGCTTTCGAAGTTAAAATCTTAAAATGGTATTTAAATTTTTAAAAGTCTCAAATTAGTTTTTTTTTTTGTTAAAACGTCTTAAGTTTGTCCTTTTGATTAAGTTAATGTTGATACCGTTAGATGGGATGTCACGTGTTAGTTCCTCGACTTTTTGAATTTTTATTTTTATTTTTGAATTTAAAAAAAAACAAAAAATTGTCACATGTCCAGCTGTCATCGTGCCACGTGGTAGTGATAGAATGATGTGATTGTCACGTGTCAAGCTGTCATCGTGCCACGTGACAGTGATAGAGTGATGTGGCAGTAACACGTGTCATTATTATGCCAAGTGTCATTTTCTTAGTCTCAATTTGATCCTTTCATTTTAATTTTTGTCTCAATTTAGTCCCAATTTTTGTAAAAACTTAGCAATTTTGTCCTTTCCAAATTGAAATCAAATTTAATTTCTATATAAATCTACACAAATATTTACATCAAAATTGATATTTTAAATAAATATTTTTAACCAAATTAAATTTATTTAATTAATATTTTATATTGAACTTTATTTAAAATTGTTTTAAAGTTGTTAATAGAAAAAAATTTATAAATTAACTAGTTCATGTAACAATAAAAAACATATAAATTTGAAATTTGAAAACAATTTTAAATAAAGTTGAGTGTGAAACATAATTTTAAATAAACTTAGCTATGTTAAAAATATATAATAAAAATATCAATTTTAATAAAATATTTGTATAATATTTATATAAAATCAATTTTTGTTTTAATTTGGAAAAGGACGAAATTGAATCACTTTTACAAAAAAAAAGGACTAAATTAAGTTAAAAATTAAAATAAAGGGACCAAATTAAGATTAAAAAAATGACACCTGACATAATATATGTGTCACTATCACTACCACATCACTTTGTCGCTGCCACAGCACGATGACAGCTTGACACGTGACAATTTTTTTTATTTTTAAAAAAAAATTCAAAAAATAATAAAAAAAATTCAAAAAATAAAATAAAATAAAAATCAAAAATTTGAAGAACTTGCCACGTGGTACTCCCTCTAACTAACAGAAAGGACAAAATTGAGACGTTTTAACAAAAAAAAGAGACCAATTTGAGACTTTTAAAAATTCAAATACCATTTTGATATTTTGATTCCAAAATAGAGACTAAAAACATAATTAAACCTAAACAAAACAACTGAAAGCCCAAAAGTCAAAAAGAAAAGAAAGGTTAGGCAAAAGGCACTAGTATATTTAATTCCGTTTTGTTCCTTCTTATCCATATTAAATGGCACTAGATCCCAACGAATGAACACATTGTGGATCTCCAGTTATATCATGAACACATAATCGCAACTCCAAGGTAAAATAATTTGTGCTGGAAATACATCTTTATTTATGCAAATACATAATCATGTTTGAACAGGTGAAACACTCAAGTTGCCACACTAGTAGTCTCTCTTGCAACCAACCTTGGACAGTGAAATAAAAGCCTTAAACTACATACAGAACCGTCAGATTTAGCTCCTTCATTTCTTGCCACGCAGTTTGGCACCAAGGGCTCTCTCCAACTTGCCAATTATCTGCTGGTTTGGAATGGCCTTCCCTGACTCGTACTCCTGGATTATTTGAGGCTTCTCATTGATCAACTGAAAACAATCATAAGTTATAAGTAACTACCCAACTACAAATAATGAACATAAAGACATAGTATAAAAGAGGTATGTGAAAGCAAGAGAAAGAGAGATCAGAACAGTACTTGAGCAAGCTGAGCCTGAGTTAGTTTCTTGTCCATCCTGGCCTGCATTATAGCTTTCTTAAGTTCAGTTGGTACTCGATCATCTGTTCACACAAATTCAATGGCTCAGAAAGGGCATTAAAGTAGGAAAGTGTAAGGTTGAATCATATATAAGAAGTTTTGATGTTAAAAACTTCAAATAATTAAGAAAAAGGAACTCTATTGATGTTCAAAGTTATATAATGGTATCAAAGATGTAGCGAGACACTTCTGTTGATAATGAAGCCCCTCAATTCTATCTATAAGAATATGCAAACAGAAGAATCTAAACGATGCAACAATCTTTAGCTAAGGTTCACAACAACAGGAGTCTTATCTTAGCAGACAAGTTCAATGTTGGTATGAGCATTGCTCAAGTAATAAAAGAAACCCTTTCATGACCAAAGTTATATAGTAACACACTTCTGTTGAATAAAGCTCATCAATTCTATCTATAAGAATGTCATCAGAACAACCTAAATACACAACAATTAGGTGAGTTTACATGGATTGCACCTCACCATTGAATTAGGTATAAACACAACAACGGCCAAGATAAGTAAGAAAAAGAAGAGAATTGCTGCCAACCAGAGAAGTTATCTCATCAAACATAAGCAAATCTATAATCAACACATGTACATCGTAGGAAAGACAGAAGAGAATTGCAGATCACCAGAGAAGTTATCTCATCAAACAGAAACATAAATATAATAACCACATTGCACATTGAATCGGTTTTATAATTGCTGTAGCACAATGATATAACAATCTAATAATGTAGATCTCGATTTCTAGAGAATATATGCTCGCACCAGATGGGTGGGGGACTACTGTCATAATGTCGTTAGTTCTAAGCCTACCCTGACATCTATTAATTGTCACATGGACTAGAGCAGATAGAACTACACAAGTACACTAAGACTGTGCCAGGGTTAGTGTTAATAAAGTTTATCTTATATTTAATTCAATTTTGCAAAATTGATTTTGGACCAAGAAAAATGAAATAACGGATTGATATATACTTGGAAACATTTACCTGAAAGTGATTTTGTAACAATAAATATTGTTTAAACAGAATTGTATCACTTTAGATGTGTAGTTTTTAATATAGCTATATGAATAATGAAAAGGAAAATTATGTGAATATTTTCTTCACTACAACAACAAAAATATTGCTCAAGTGGCTGGGTAACAGAACAAATTTTGCAAAAATAAAACGTGTTGGCAGTTGGCACTGATTCCAAATCACAATTACAACCTCAAATGAAATTCTCTCCCCCGACAACCCCACAAAAGTTTCTCTTCCAAGTCCAAGTCATTCAGTCATTTTGCACTATGTTTATAGAATAGACTTCTATAACTTAACTTTAAGTGATGAAATAAAACTGTGTGCACACGTCTGAAATGCCTACAATAAACCCATGCTAAAAAAGGAATATGAATTTCCTAAGTTAACCATGTAAATATTCCAAGGTTGGCACAACTGACACAAGCTTCTAAAGTTTACAGCAAAGAACCAATCAAATCATGCTGCATGCAAATTTCTCAGCGACTAAAATATGGAACGAACTTTTTTAAAGGGTGCAGAAAATGCATACAACCGAATTAGTAGAATACATAAAGTGTAGCATACTTACGAGCTAGATTCTCGGTATCATCATCCAGCCTCTTAGTATTCAATGAAGTGCTACTAGAAGCGGACTTGTTTGTTCCAGCATTATCTGCATACAACAACTTAACAATCATCACTCTGACCAGCCAAAAACACAAAGGAGACTAAAACGATAAAAAAAAATCAGAAACATCCAATCACGTTATCACAAACTCAGCTCTGATTCATTAAAGTGCCACATGCAAGAAAATCCATCTCCCAGACAATCACAAAAGTCACTTATAACGTATAAATCCATAACCCACAGTCCCACCTCATATTCAAACACAATAAAAACATTGATTTACAGCAACATAGATGAAAAGGTAACACCTGAATAACTTGCAACAAAATCATAAAACAGAAAACCCAATTAGAATCGCCTGTATAACTAAAAGAACTAAACCGTAATAAAAAATATATACATATAATAGACCAATACGTCTAACCCGAACTCCTAAAAGATAATCACTAATCGGAACAAAACTCAACGGAATCAGATGCTTCGATCAAAAGCATTAAAAAATTAAAATGATTTCATTTTTCCAATAATCAATATCCGATTGAAGAAATTCAAGAGGAGGGGAAAACATTTTTTTATGGTGTCGATGTCGGCGCCGGAGCGGCGAGCGGCGTTGACGGCTTTCTCATCCTTGCGGGCGGCGGCAGTGGGGGCTTTCTTGCGAAGCACCACCGGTTCCCAATCCTGCGAGAGAGGTCCCACTCCTGACATGGTTCAAAGGTTTGGTTCGGTTTGTGTGGAGGACTTGTTCTTTTTCTTCTGCTTGTGTTTTGTTGTGTTCAGAGGAGTCTAGGGTTTTATCTGAAGAAGATTGAAGTGGTTCAACGAATTGAATCTGGATAATATACTACTAGCTTGGGATGCACGGCAGGCTGGGTCCCATTTTCTATTGGACCTTTCCCTGATCGGGCTTTAGATTGGCCTACATAATGTTGGATCAATTGGGCCATGGATTTTTTTTTCTTACACCCTAAAATTGTTAGGACTTTTCGTGGGAAAGATACATATTAACAATGAGGTGTACAACTTATTAAATTATACAATATTTCATTTCATTTGGAAAAGTTTCTTCCAAAATAAACAAAACAAGTTGTACGATTTTTCCTATAAGGGTGTTTAATTTTTATGAATGAGGTCTATTTGATGTTTAATTTCTCTTAAGAGATGTTTATTTGGATGAAGTAAAGATTTATGAATTAATGTTACCTTTTTAGTCTCAAGTATTTTTTTTGTCTTTCTTTGTCTTTGTCTTTTCTTTTAATTGTTTCACCACCATTTGATATCTTCTCAATTATTTTGGAGTGAGAGGTTAATGGGAGTAAGTATTTTCTTCTCTTTCAAAGGTAAATTTATTGTTTAGGCATTATGATGAACATGTTTATCATATTATTAAGTCCATTTTAGCAATATATGACTTGCTTCCATCGATATCGAATCACCCGATGTACCTCATATTTATACTTATCAATGGATAAGTTGATAAGGACTTAAGAAACTTACATAGTTTTGGATGAGGAGTGGTGGAAGTTTAAGATTTTCCACCATCCTTCCGTTGATAATAAGAAAGTCTTTAGTTTTTAGAAAGTTAATGTTTAGATGATATTTAAAGATGCGGATGAAGATTTAAGCTTAATTTAAAGTTATCTTTGTTTCTAACTTAACTCTTTCACACAAGGTAATCGATGAAACTCTATCATACAATACAAAACCTTTCAAATTGAACTAAAACGAATTAAATATTTGTTGATAACTTAAAAACAATAAGAAAATAAAGTTTATCATTTTTAATCAAATACATAAGTAGCTAAATTGTTCTTCAAATGTTCTAAGTAGGGATCACAACGAGTCGGGTCGGGCACGAATACTGCCTACCCGCAACCCAACCCACAACAAAAAATTCCACCCGCTACCCACACATACCCGTTTAAAAAATACCCGCGGATATTTTAAAATTCGTAGCTACCTGTGGACACCCGCAAATATTTAAAAATGTATATTTTATAAATTTTTAAAATTAAATTTAAATAAAATTACAAAAAAATGTAAAATAAAATATATTTTAATAAAATAAACTAAAATTTAATTTTAATTAAATTTAACTTAATAAAATATAAATATAATTTTAATTTTTTGCGGGTAGCGGGTCCTCACAGGTACAAATAGTATGATACTCACACTCAAACCATTTATAAACAGATATTAAAATACCCGCTACCCACGCGTAACAAATACTTGCGGGTAGTAACAATTCGTCGCATATTTTATTCACAAATACTCACGAACACGAATATTTTTGTCATCCCTAATTCTAAGGACAATAGAATTAACTATATAAGGAATTAATCAATTAGAAGAGAGTGCTATTTAGATTTTTATATTTCCAATCATATAATTGATTATATTCTTGTTATAATTGATTAAATTAATTTTTACAATTAATGAATAATGTGTTTAATCGATTAAATGATCGTATAATAATCATCTTTAAGAAATGATGTAGTTATTTTTTTTCAAAATTTAATTAGAATAATCGATTATCAACTAATATAATCGATGACATATGTTAGTATCAATAGAAATTGTATTTTGAATCCCTTATGAAAGGAGCATTAATAAAAGGGAACTTTTCGCAATCAATCAAAGAGAATATAGAAGTTTTTTTATATCAAAACACAACTATCAAGTGTTCTCAAGGTTTTAAAGATTTATCAATTATGTTGTGAAAGAGTTTAAAATGTTTTGTTGTGGTATTATTATGTTTAAAAAGGGTAAACAAAATTATATATACTAACGAACACACAAGATCCGATGTGTTCGCATGAAATTTAAGTTAAGATCAATAACAAATATATAATTAATTTTTAAAATATTTGTTAAATACAAAATAAATAAAAAAAAATATGTACAAAAAAATTTTTTAAAATAATAGTTTAAGACAAAAAATGTTTTTAGAATAACGGTTAAAAGTAAATTATTTATAAAATAATTAAAGATAAAACTGGTATTATAAATTTATATTTTCAAAACCCATATTCATAGACACCATTATTAATTGATTTTATAATAACTAACTGTTTACGTAGCTGAGTTTTTAATAAAATAAATTTTAATATTTTAATCTCATTTTGAAGATTAGCTCCAATTAATAATGGTTCTTGTTCTTTTATATGTTCAAGAATAACTCATTAATGATGTTTTTAATTATACACAAAAGTTAAAAAACGAAAAAAAAAAATAAACGACCAACGAATTTTATTCATGCATTTTCCGACTAATTTTACAATTACCTGAATTAACTAATATATTAAATGCATGATTTTGAGAAGAAGAAGAAACAATGTGAGATGATCCATAAAATGGGTAAATAAATTCGGTTAGAATGATTTCAATCAATCAACATAATCATAAAATTAATTATGTTATGATGGTTATCTTGAATGAAATTAAAAATGTCAATATAAATGATTGTAAACCTTAATCATACATTAGTAATTAATTTTGTTCATACATAAAAGATTTTCTTAATGATACACAAGTAAAAAAAATAAGGACCAACTAATCTTGTTAACGTATTTTCGAACTAACTTTTTTAATTACCCTAATTAACTAGTTAACATTAAATGCCTGATTTTGAAAAGAAAAGAAAAGAAAAAAACATTTGAGATGATAGATAAAAAGGGTAAATAAAATTAATTCCGTTATGATGGTTTATTTAAAAATGTGAATATAAATGATCGAAAACCTTACATGTTTTTTCACTTGCGACAGAAACAGAAACTGCAGAAATGGCAAACATTTCTTGGGAGAAGGTTTTGTACGAATTTCCAGCAAATCTCAGAATCCTCGCCATCGACACCGATCCTACTGTTCTTGAACTCATCAAGAAGATATGTAATGAGTTAGGCTATGAAGGTTAGATATACAATACTTACAAATTGCTGAGTATTTGTCGTAGAAAGAGTTAATCTTTTGTTTGGTTAATGATAATTTTAACGTTGTGCGCAGTGATCACATGCACGGAATCGCTACGTGCTAGTGATATTTTGCGGGAAAGAAAAGTGGGTATTGATTTGGTGATGATGGAGGTTCATATGCCAAAGATGAATGGCTTCGAATTCCTATTTGCCAACCAGGAAATTGACGTTCCTGTCATCAGTATGTGACTAATCTTGTATGTTCTTTTACTCGAAAAATTTTGAAGTTGTTTAATTAACTGATAAAGTTGAATTTTGCAGTGATGTCTTTGGATGATAACAAGAAATCTGTGATGAAGAGTATAAAACTTGGAGGGTGTGATTACTGGATTAAGCCTTTGCATGAGGATCGAGTGAAGAACATGTGGACACATGTTGTTAGGAAAAGGATGCGAAATCATGTTGGTAATGTTGAAGCTTCAAGTGAAGTTGATAATGTTGGTGAATCATCACCTTCTTCCAGAAAGAAACCTCGTATGGTATGGACATCAGAACTGCATGGTGAATTTGTGAAAGCTGTCAATCAAATTGGACTTGCTAGTATGATTCTTCTTCTTTCAACCCTTGTTTTATTTTTCTGATCTTTTTCATTTTAATTCATGTGATCTCACAGTCTTAATTTGTTACCTTTCAGAGGCTGTGCCAAACAAAATTTCTGAGCTCATGAATGTGCCTGGTTTGACAAGAAGCCATGTCGCTAGTCACTTACAGGTTAGTTTCATTTTGCATGCTTCTATTGCACTTGTTCAGATTTCATAGATCCTTTATTTATTAAACATTTACAACATTGATATGTATATATATATATGCAGAAATACAGAAATACTCTGAAGACAAAACCACTGCAGAAGCATGTTCATGCAGAAGAAACTTCGATTATGGCACTTGATCAGCATTTTCCACAGTCTTCGGAGACTATGCTTAACAGTGTGTCAGTGGATACAATATTGCAGCAACAAGAAATGCAGCAGTGGATGGATTCTTTCTTTTTATGAGTTTCTACCATTTTTACTGTACATGTAAGATTAGTTTGTCTTATTGTAGGCTTCCCTTCTTTGAAGTTTTCTTTTTTTATATTCTCCTTTTTGTATGAATTTTTTACTGTATAAATTCTCCTTCTAGTCTCTTTTTTTATGAATTAATTTTTCTTTTCTGCATTGCCTTCTTTGTTTTTCTTTTCCTCAGTTACCTTTGTTGAGTAATCAAAGTTCCAAACAACCTTTTAATGTCTTATCCTAAATGTATAAATTAGCGTGAGAAGTAGGTGGATTTGTTTTAACCAGCTATTACTCGTCATTAAACCTGATAAACATGACTTTTCATTCAATTTTTCGTTAATAAATTACACACACACACACACATATATATATATATATATATATATATATATTTAATTTGAGGACCATTTTGTGCTTTGAAAAATGCATATAAGAATATTCTAGATAATATATAAGAAATTTGTGCTTTGAACAAATTTCATGATTATAAAATTATTCAGAAAAATGTCTTAAGATGAAAGGCAATACCAGCACCCAATCTCCGGTTTCTAGTAATAAATTAAATAGAGATAAAACGAAAATTTAATTCATTATAAAATAATTTAATAGTAATCTCTATTTTATTTGTAAACATATTTCTATTTTATTATTTAAATTGAATTAAATAATTTATTTAAATCAAACAAACAAATACTTTATATCATTCTTATGTTTTCAAAATTTGCATGACTAGCATTGTGAAAACACAGTTACAATCTAATAATATTATACAATTATTTTCCGTTAATTAAAAAACTACAAATTAATAATGTCATGTTTTAAAGTTTAAATGATTCTAAGTCAAAATTTCAATCTATCTCCTAAATTATGTTTTTTCTAAAATTGGTTATAATTTTAGTAATTTTGTATTTAACTCATGATTTTCGCTAATTATTATAACTTTGGTATCATTACATTCGTTAATCTAAGCCCTTTAATCGAGATATGAAGTATTTAAGAATTTTAAGAATAAGACTATAAAACTTATATATTTAAAAACTTGTATGTATGTATGTATGTATGTATGTATGTATGTATGTATGTATGTATGTATGTATGTATGTATGTATGTATGTATGTATGTATGTATGTATGTATGTATGTGTATGTGTATGTGTATATGTATGTGTGTATGTGTGTGTGTGTATGTATGTATGTATGTATGTTTGTTTGTTTGTATGTATGTATATATGTATGTACGTATGTATGTATGTATGTATGTATGTAGGTATGTAGGTATGTATGTATGTAGGTACGTATGTACGTATGTATGTATGTACGTATGTATGTATGTATGTATGTATATATGTATGTATGTATGTATGTATGTAGGTATGTATGTATGTAGGTACGTATGCATGTATGTACGTATGCATGTATGTATGTACATATGTATGTATATACGTATGTATGTATGTATGTATGTATATATGTATGTATGTATGTATGTATGTCAAAGTGCGTCAGAACCTGTGGGCCAACCCGACCCAACATGGTTTGGACCGGGTTGGGTTGAATTTTGTTTTTTAGAAATTCCAGTATTTGACCCGACCCACCAAGAACCCGACTCACCTGGGTTGAACCCGTGGTGAGCCGGGTTGGCCCACTAACTCGTATGGTCACACACATTATGTTGGGCTTTATAATGTTGGGCTTTTTTTTAACCAAACACATTAGTGGGTTGGTAAATGAAAACCTAGCTTCAACTCCAAATAGATGGGGATAAAGAAGATGCTTCAAGAGATGAAAATGTTGTGGATTTATCCATTCAAGACTGTAATATTATAGTTGGATAAGTGACAAGAATGGTTTGATTTTAGATATGAGTACGGATATGAAAAAAATAGACGGGTATCCGCATGACGGATACCGAATGGATATGAGTACGAATACGGGGTGGATATTTATCCAGCGGGTAGGGTACGGGAAAACTACTATCCGTATCCTATCCGCCCCGTTGACATCCCTGCTGTCGTTGATTATTTTGGTGGTGGAATTGGTTCCATTTTTTGTGTTGGAGGCTGGAATCGATTTTTGTTATCATTAATGAGTTCCATTTTTTTATGTCGGAAAAGTTGTGATCATGGGAAAAAGCAATAACTAGAGAAGTTGCACTCACGTATCTTAATAAGAAAAGGATCCTCCATTTGGATAAAACTTTAGCATATGTAAAGTTTCTAATAAACCGAACTGATTGAGTACCACAGCACAATAATTAGAGAAGTTGCACTCACGTATCTTAATAAGAAAAGGATCCTCCATTTGGATAAAACTTTAGCATATGTAAAGTTTCTAATAAACCGAACTGATTGAGTACCACAGCACAAAACAAAATGTAATTAAAATTTATTCCAACATTTTTTTTTCAAATTTAACTTATTTTTTTAATTTTAAATAAAAAATTCAATTTAATTTTAATATCATTTTCACTATTTATATTTAAATTATATCACATTTATTTTCAAAGAAAAAATGACAATCATATAATTTTATCTATTATCACATTTTTTCAATCTATCGTACCCTTCATATGATACACAAACTTTCATATTAAATATACTTAAATCTTACTATCTTTTCCTTGACCAAAATAACACCACAATCATCTCGTTGTCCCCTCAAATCCATCTATTCACTTTCCGTCAAGTCCTCTCAACAATCTAAACGCATTCATTATATTTCTTTTATCATTTAGTTATCAATTTATAAATTTGTGATTATGTGACAACCTTTATGTAAATAAATAAACATTTTATTTTTATTTTTTTGAAATTTTAATAAAAGTAAAAAAAAATATAGTCTTGAGTTTTTTATAGTGTCCACTATCTTTTCCTTAGTCCAAACAACACCACAATAATTTCTCTGTCCCTTCAAATGCATCTATTCACTTCCCATGAAATCCTCTCCATAATCTACATGCAATAATTATATTTCTTTTGTCACTTTGTTATAAATTTATAAATATGTGATGATGTAACTCCCTTTATGTAAATGGATAAGCATTTTATTTTTATTTTTTGAAATTTTAATAAAAATAAAAAAAGTAATATAGTCTTGATTTTTTTACATCGTCCTTTCAATTTTTTTTTTCACAATTATTTCACATTATTGAGTAATAGGTGGGGCAACAATATTATTAGTATAATCACATGTTTGAGTATAATTGTGAGGTATCGGTAAAAACAAACTATTTTCATCTTGATGTTGAGTGAGATTAGAGTGATAAGAAAAATATCTTCATAAAAATAATGTCTTTATAAAAATCAATGTTGTGATTTTTTAAGATTAAGAAAAAAAGATAATCTTTTGTGTGAGGCTTAAACTAAGGAAGAGGTCAGGAACAACACAACTATCAAGTTTTTTTCTATGTGAAGTTTGAGCATTAGAGTAGCACAAGCAACCAAAAACACATAAGAGAGAAATATCACAAAGCTTATTATAAAGTTTTTCATAAAGGTGTATTATTAACTAATGGTGTATAAATGCATTTGATAAGAAAACATGTGAAACAAGACACTGAAAAAATGGTAGGTAGATTGGATTGAAAAAGTAAGGCTCTAGTGAAATTTAAAATGTGCATCAAAACACCATAAATGGTAGGTAGCTCGGATAAAAAAAAATAAGGCTCTAATATCATCTTAAGAAGTGAACTTTAAGTCAAACTTAATTTTACAAAACCAACTTGTAAGGTAATGTTTGCATGCACTTATATACTATAAAATTGTCTTATCTTTTATGCTTAAGCCATTGAAATAAAAAAAGTTTGTGTAGTTAGAGAGATTTGTCATAGATTGAATATCTTCTCCCAACCACTTTCACACCCTTCCCGATCGTCACAAAGCTCAAGCACACCGTTCTTCCACTTCGTCCAACTCCACACCATTTCTGTCGACTCCATAATCTCCACAAATAGACCCTCGCACACTTTCGTGCACAACCAACACTTAGGGCCTATACCACCTCCACAGTCACTCTTGAACAAAAGATCGGAGAACTCCTGATTATAGTGGGGAGAAAGAGTGGTAGGAGGAGAGACTCTAATGTCCTTAGTTGGGCTTTTTTGTAAAAAGGGGTCACTTTGACCAAGAATTTGTAAAAATGGGTCCGTTGAAATTTTTTTTGTAAAATAGGGTCAAGTCGTCGTGGTGGAGGACGACATTAAAGGTGAAGTCGTCCTCCACCGTGCTGGTTTCTTTTTTTTTTTTCAAAAAGCGAAACCGTGCTCTCAAAAGCCGGTTTCTATATATTTTGAAAGTGAAGTCGTCCTTGGGTCTGACGACTTCACTTTTTGGTTTTTTTTTTTTTTTTTTATTTTCATTTTTTTATATTTTTATTTTTTTTTTTATTTTTTTTTTTTTTTTTTTTTTTTTTTTTTTTTTTTTTTTTTTT
>Ga0099822_1007588_pt1 | contig 14016 bp, 4 predicted proteins | sample CowpeawhiteBW_FD_76839 | JGI IMG/M metagenome (GOLD analysis project Ga0099822, IMG submission 76839) | Root nodule microbial communities of legume samples collected from California USA - Cow pea white BW | ecosystem: Host-associated > Plants > Roots > Nodule | place: USA: California | collected... | reverse complement strand
GCGAGGAGTCCATAGTATGGTGATTGCGTGCGTGCCAGGGTCCAAGTATGAGACTTGGATGTTTATACTACAGGCGAGGAGTCTGTAGGGCAGGACTATGAGCGAGATAGGCTCATAGGGTTGCACCACGAATGAGTTAGTTTCGTGGGAGCACAGGGAAGTCCCAAGACCTAGTTCATGCATATGACTCATGAAGGACTATAAGGTCATGGTTTGGGTGATTTGGAAATTATGAACTTAATTATGTTATTTTGGGTTGGAAAGCATGTTTATTTCACATACATATGTTTATATTTTATTGTGCATAGCTCACCCTATCTCTGTGTGTGTGGCGATGATCGGATATCTTGTTATCCGGGAGCAGATGATGTGACAGGTGGGCCAGAAGATACATAGACTCGGAGCGAGAGCTAGCAGGGGATATTTTGTATATACATATAGTATATGTTGATGATTTTGTGTTGAGAACCTCATGTAAACTTGGCGAGAGCCATTGCTTTTAATTCCATTTCATGAAATTTTGGATTCTTGGTTTTACGACTTTATATCTATTAACGTTTTAAATTTCCCATGTTTTGGGAAATGGTTTATATTAAATGCGGACTTTATTGTAATTCTGCTTTTATTTATGTATTATCAATAATATTCCTTAGGGATGTTACAATATCCAATCAAATATTGTTTGTAATTATGTCCATAAAATAATGTCTATAATTATGTCGATAAATAGGCTAAGAAAATATCTCCTAATTAATTAATCATAAATAACTATGATAATATCTCAATAAATTAATCATAAATAACCAAGGTCTTTGTAAAAATGTCTCCTAGTTGTACCTTGGTACGAACATATGAGTAACAAATGGTTCCAACTGTTATTTCATTACGAACAAAATGACAATCTACTTCAATATGTTTTGTTCTTTCATGAAAAATTGGATTCTGAGCAATATGTAATGTTGATTGACTATCACAATACAATCACATCCCTTTTAAATCATTAACTCCCAACTCACTAAGTACATGTTTGAGCCATTTTAACTCACATGTGATTATCGTCATAGAGCGATAATCTGCCTATGTAGAAGAGCGTGAAATAAATGATTGTTTCTTAGTTTTCCAAGATATTGGAGACGAACCAAGAAGCACCACCTAATCAATCAAAGAATGTCTTGTAAGTGGACAACCCGCTCAATCTGAATCACACCATCCTTGTAGTTCTAGATTACTATCAGACTGTAGTAAACTACATTTTCCCGAATGTTTCTTCAAATATTTAACAACCCTTAAGTCTGCCTCTCAAGGCTCTTTACGAGGATTTTTGCATAAATTGAGATGAAATATGGATAGAGTAAGCAAAATCAGGTCTAGTCACAGACAAATGGATTAATCATCCAATCAACCTTCGATAGGGTTCTGGATCTTCAGGAGGTGTACTAGAAGGCAATGCTAGCTTATGGTGTTGTTCCATTGGAAAATCCACAGGCTTATCACCTAACAAACCTATGTTTTCAATGATTTCAATGAATACTTTCTCTGACAAAGATAAAGCCCTTCGGGATTACGAGCTACCTCCAACCCTAAAACATATTTTAAGACTCCTAGATCCTTCATATGAAAACAAGAACTTAAGTAAGCTTTAAAAAATTTACTGTTTGTAATATTATTTCTTGCAATAATTAAGTCATCCATATAGGCAAGCATATAAAGATCTATTTCCCCCTGTGTAATATAAACAACGAGTAATCTGAATATGATTGAACAAAGCCATAGTGTTTCAATACAGTCAACTTAGCAAACCAACAATGAGGAACTTGTTTTAGGTCGTACAATGACTTTTTCAACCTACAAACCAAATTTGGGTCAGAGTTTTGAAAACTTAGAGGAACTTTCATGTATACCCCCCTCAACCAAATCACCATGGAGAAATACATTATGGACATCCATTTGGTGAACTTCCCACTTTTTAATTGTTGGCATTGGCAAGAAGGAACGAACAATCACCATTTTGTTGGCAAAACAAGAAGAGTTGTGTTGCAAGATTCTGATGATGACAACTGCAAGGAACTTCAAGAAATAAATTGAAACATTATGGTATGAATTTTTTTAAAGCCTCTTGTAAAGTTCTTGTTTATGAATAATTTGTATGTAGAAGTTAGCTTAGAAAATCACAAAATAGCAGCTTATACTTGACCACTCTGGGAAGGATTTTTGTTCTTCATAAAATGCTTTATGATAATCAATTATCACTTATGATAATTGAATATCATAAGTACTTTTTTAGTTTTCAAAATTAACTTTGGAATAATCGATTCTTCCAAAGGATAATCGATTATCAACATGAAACAATGTTTTTAGAAATTGCTCTGGCATAATCGATTATCATTAGTGATAATCAATTATCTCTAGTAGTTGTAACTTGTCTTTTCAGATTCTTAACCTACTTTTCAAAATTCTATTTATAAAGCATTAAACCCATTTTTGAAAACAACCTTTTTTAGTATTAGAATTTTAGTGTTGTGCTTGCAAAGAAACTGTCTGAGTGTTTTGAAAAAGGGCTTTGAAAAATCTAGTGTGGGTAGAGAGATAACTTTCACCAAATAGGTTATTGGGAGATTGAGTGTTGTTATTGTTGCTAGGAAATTTGTTCATTCTTTGTGTGACTTAAAGAAAGTATTTTTCATCTTTTTTGTCTTCAAGAGAGATGTATTCTAAACCTTTTAACCCTCTTATATATGATTGTTTTGTGGTTTATTTTAATGATATTAAGTTAATCTTTCTATTTAAGAGATTAACAACTGGACGTATGGTCTTTTTGATCCGAACCAGTATAAATACTTTGTGTCAATCTTCTCTTTCCCTACTCTCTTTATTAATCTATAATTACATTAAAGGAAAAAATCTTTAATTAGGAGGTTTGAGTGTCAATCTCATCTCAGCCCAAAGAAACCAACCTACACCTCCTAATGCATGTACTACTAAGCAGTGTTGTTAATGAGACATCATTTCAATAAAAGTCAATTTTATCCATATTTCTAAATATCATTGCATTTGTGTTCACTAAATGTATGTCCGAGATGATACCTCCCATAACTCCAGTTTTTATTCAAGTATAGGTCAAGAAACTTCATCTACCAGGATGATCCCTCCCATAACTTCAATTTGGGTCAGGAAGCTTCATTTGTCGAGAAGATCTCTCCCATAACTCCAATTTTATCTAGGTATGAGTCAAGAAGCTTCATCTGCCAAGATGATCCCTCCCATAACTTATATTTTGGTTAGGAAGCTTCATCTACCGAGATAATCCCTCCCATAACTTGAATTTTTATCCAAGTATGGGTGTGAAAGCTTCATTTGTTGGGATGATCTCTCCCATAACTTCAATTTGGGTCAAGAAGCTTCATCTGCCAAGATGATTCCTCCAATAACTTAAATTTTTATCTAAGTTTGAGTTAGGAAGCTTCATCTGCCAAGATGATCCCCCCCATAACTTCAATTTTTATCATGAAGCTTCATCGATTGAGATGATCCTTCCCATAACTTCAATTTTTATCTATGTTTGGCTTAGGCTTCATCTGTCGAGATGATCCCTCTCATAACTTCAATTTTTATTCGAGCTCGGGTCAAGAAGCTTTATCTGTCGAGATAATCCCTCTCAAAACTTTAATTTTTATCTAAGTTTGGGTTAGGAAGCTTTATTTGCTGAGATGATCCCTCCTAAAAGTTCTTACAACTTCAAATACTTGGACGAGAACAATTACGCTTATTGAGATGATCATGCCTAGGTTATCAAGTTTATATTTTATAAATTTCATTTTAAAGTTAATTTTTGTAACACCCCCAATTTAGGATGTCACAAGAATTTACAATTTGTGTTTCTTTTAAAAGTAAAACGATTATTTGATAAAATACGTACTTATGCAAAAAATATAATTTAAAGGTTAAAATATCTTTTTGGTCCCAATTTTCGTCAATTTTTTTCAAATAAGTCCTAATTTTGGTTTTGTGTTCAAATTGGTCCCAATTTTCGTCAATTTTGTTCAATTGGGTCCTTTTTTGCTAATACCGTTTAAATCATTAACGACCATGAACAGTGACTACCACGTGTCATTTCGTGATTTTTTTGATTTATTTTTACTTTTATTTTTTATTTTTTAAATTTTTTAAATTTTTTTTAATTTTTTTAGATGTACACGTAACCTATTAGCGTGCCACCTGTCATTTCGTGATTTTCTTTCATTTTTTATTTTGTTTTTCATTTTTTTTAATTTATTTTTAAATTTCTTTTAAATGTCCACGTGTCAACCCGGTAGTGTGTCACGTGTCAAAGTTAATGTTCTATATTAAATTTGGTCTCTATATTTGTTATTTTTATTCAATTTAGTCTCAATTTTTGTTAACATTAACCAATTTGGTCCCTTCCAAATTGAAATCAAATTTAATTTTTATATTAAAATTCACATTTTTTATTAAATATTTTTATATAATATACTAAAATTCACATCATTATAATTTTGATAAAAAAATTAAATTTGATCACATCTTTGATAGGGACCAAATTGGTTAATGTTAACAAAAATTGGGACTAAATTGAACAAAAATAACAAATATAAGGACCAAATTGAATATAGAACATTGACTTTGACACATGGCACGCTACTAGGTTGACAAATGAACATTTAAATTTTAAATAAAATAAAATAAAAATAAATAAATAAAAAACCACGAAGTGACACATGACACGCTATTAGGTTGACACGTGTACATTTAAAAAAAATCAAAAAAATCAAAAAAAATCAAAAAATCCACAAAGTGACACGTGGCAGTCAATGTTCATGGTCGTTAATGATTTAAACAGTGTTAACTAAAAAGGACCCAATTGAACAAAATTGACGAAAATTAGGAGGTATTTGAACATAAAACCAAAATTAGGACTTATTTGAAAAAAATTGACGAAAATTGAGACCAAAAAGGTATTTTAACCTAATTTAAATGTAAATAAGTAGTTCAAAAGTTCCATTGATAAAAGTAATAAAATAAAAACCAAAGTTCCAATTAATAACTAGAAAACAAAAGAAACTTTCGTAGTCTTCAACATTTGATTGAAATCAACTAAATAAATAATAAACCCCCGAGTTCATTCCATCCTCTCCGCGATCTACTTTGTGCTAGATACATCTGCATTACCACTTGCTCCCGTATAACACTTCATCGCACACACTACACAAACAAATAGGGGTAAGCTAACAAGAAACAATGATATATAATAAAGAAATTCGTAAATAAAGCATAACAAATAATACTCAACATCGCATTCAAGTAACACTTAAGCATTATGATCACAATCAATCTTTGGTTTGAACACGCAACCCCCAAATTTTAAACAACCATACCAAACCAAACAAACTATCACATTCATCTAAAATTCTTAAACATAGTGATCATAATCAAGCTTTGGTTTTCCGCGGCTTTTTACCCCACAACAACATCTAGTTTCTTAGAAATAGATGGTTCGACGTGTCCCATTATCGCAGCCAGACTGTCTCCCTTATTCCTCAAGGAATTATGAGTAAAAACTTCGGTGCATCGCACATCGGGCACTATACTCGCAACGAGCTGAAATAAGGTAAAATATTTTTCCCCTCCCTACTGCTTCACACAGGTGAGAGAGTACAACACTCGAACAAATCCTCTACCACTGCTTCACGCAGGCGAAGAAGACCCATTTCCACTACTTCACACAGGCGAAAGAGTCTTCATTGGGTCTCTAGGTATGGAAAACCTCACACAACACTTAATTCCACCAAGAGTCTTCAAGAAAGGCAAAACACTCTCAACATGCATCGGACTAGAGTTACAGATTGCTAACAAAACACACACCATCTCATCATGCATGGAAAATGAATTTCCCTCAAAACCCATCAATTTACCAAACAATACATTCAAGCAACGAACTCAACGAATGACATTCATTCAAACACAGGCATAACATCACATGCAAGTAATTATCCTCATACCACCACTTAAACTCCATAACCATGCAACCCATGAAAACCAAGAATGACCACCAATCACGTAACCCATTTATTGACGTCACTTCCTCACCGTGAATCAAAGCTATGCACCCTTCACGCTTCCAACATCCTCACTTAATCTCTCTCTCCCAACCTACCTACATGCATACCGCGGGTCCTATCTCAACTTAATAAAACTACACACATGATATGCCCCTCACATCAACTCTAATATAGCATACTAGAACTTACAATATGATACTCCTGGAACCAATATACTCTCGGCCCCTCCACCCCATCACTTATTACAACTATAACACGTTAGGTTGCACGCGAAAAAGAAGAAAAACATTAATTATGCATGTACGTGGTTAAAAAGAAAGGAAACAGAAGCACGTGACCTATCAAAACAAAAGATTATATACAAGGTAAGCTATCCTGGGATGTGCCCTTTAGTGTGATCTGCACCAACCATAAATAAGGAAAACCTAATGCATAGTATTGAAGGAAAGAGAAAATTAAAATCATGTGTGATTCATGGTATAACACGAAAGTCAATATCAAAATAAAAAGATAGAGTCATGCAAGCAGAAACATGGATATTGCACCGAAAACATATTGTTTACAAAACCAAAATAAGAAGAAAGAGAATGTAAAGTTGAACTATACACTTAGTGTGGTCTGCACTAAAATCCAAGTAAAGAGAGAGAAGTAAATAGGGGTGTAGGCCCCATGCGAAAATTGTAACCCAATGCATGTGATACAAACTAGCAACGCTGCAACAAACTTATAAAGAATGGAAAAGTTAATATGGTTAATGGAACAACGCCAAAGAAAGGAAGAATTATGTTTATGGAACACTAATGTAACCCACATGGTCACGCACTACCCCAACTCATCAATGTCTTCAAGCTTTAAATATACTCTCTTATAATTGGCAAGAGACAGAAGCATGTGGTCTGCATGCATTAAAAAGTGAACCTAAAAGGAAAAATATTGCACCGCAAATGCAAAATGTGCATACTATGATTTTCAAAATGTTTTGTACTGCAACGTTAAAGGCTTAGGTGTATACTATGATTTTCAAAAGATCAATTAAAGAAAGAAACCAACTAAAATCCCTTACTGCCATACGTTCACGTGATTAAGGAAAAGGAAACAAAACATGTGAGAGAAAGTACTAATGCAAACCAAAAGCTTTAAGATGAAAACTTGAATTTTCATGTGGCACGAAAATGAAGAAAGAATCTGCACATGAATAAAATAAAGAAAAGAGAAGTCCTAGGGTCCTTCAGAAAAGCTATGGCTTTTTTTTTCTTTACCATGCAATGCTACTCCTCCAGGAACAAATCTCAATGTTAAATAAAAGGATTTTAGAAGAAGATGGAAGAAATGCAATGGTTATTCAATGAAAACATGCAATATCCATTTACACCCGTAACCCCATAATTGTGAAACCCTTCATGATAAATCCCAATTACATGCATCTACATATCCGTGTGCGTAAAAAACATGCATGTACATGAGTAACTAAAACTGTGAAACTAATGCAAAGTTAAAAACGCGTAAACAAAACTGCCACACAAAAACCCCCTGCATTTATGCATGTTTAAGAACTCCAACGAATAAACAAACTAATGTGCATTGTGAGCTCCTACCAAATTATAAAACATTACTACAACCTGAAGACTTCAAGAAGGAAGTCCAATTCGAAGGAGACTCTCGTCATTCAAGCAATCATGCATAACAATTCTTGACAAACCCATAAGGATTTCTGTAAAGAAACCAATAGTACGTGACCATTACCACACGTTTACATCACCCACACAAACCACAACCATCAATCTCATGTAGACTATAGTACCATGAACGTGAACAAAGAAATCACATAAAAAGAGATAAAGAAATCCCTGCAAACGCTACCATGTTTAACCAACACATAAAGAGAGATAAGGTCAAGCTTCAAACAAAATAGAAAGGAAAGTTAACTTCCCCTACCTAATGGGTCTCTCTGAAACGTTTCTCTTCTCTACCACAACCGTTGGAAACCCTTCAGCTTGCACCCTTGTTCTCTGTTCTCTCTCTCGTCCTTATTCTTCTCACTAAAACCTTATAGGGTTTGGCCTTATCTAATCCTATACTAAATCTTTCAGTTAAGATTCTAAAAAAATCCCATCTATTTTTATCTATTAACTATATATCATACACAATAAAACCCAACTATATGATTTTTCGAAAACAATTGTGAATCCCGTACTAAGGAGATTGAAAATCCAAATACCAACTTCGTGGGCCCCACAACTTAATGGAGAGAGAAAAGATAAAACAAAAAAAAAAGATTTTAAAACCAACAGTACCAAATCTCAACCATTTAGGTTCGAACCCTAATCCTGCACAAATCTCACACCACTACCGCCACTAGGCCACATGCCACACATGATATAAAACACATTACAAATATTAAAACACTTCTTCTCCACAAACCATAATTAATTAAATTAGACAAATAACAACTTAAATCACTCAAAGTTTTTCATAGGTCTTACAAGTTTGAAATGGTCTAATTATACATTTTGATCATAATAGTGCAAGATAATACTGATACCTTTTCATCACTCTTAGTATGACAACTATCATCACTTTGTGAGGTAAGTGAACTCAACTCGACAGTCCCATTACTATCAAAACCATTATACCTATTGGCAGAATTACAAGAGGAAGAAGAGGATGACATACTTGATTATTCACGCTAATAAGCTTCATCTCGGAATGGCCGTCGAAAATCTCGGACAAATGGTGAGGAACCCTTCGGTCCTCACCCCTCTATTTATAACAAAAAATGAAATCCCAAAAGGCAAAGAGTTCAAAGCAGGTACATCTTAATCTACAAGGCTAGCACATTGTGTCCATTTTGGAATATACAACCCATGATATCTCAACCTAAGCGATTTAATGCCATCTAGACACATTACAACTCTTCACTTCCTATGCACCACCAAATGTCACACATACTCATGTCCTAATAACTTTTCAACAATTTCCAACCAAATACGTCTCGGATTAGGAGGTTAACGCATTAGGTTTTCATATTTGGATATGAGATATATGGCCCATCACATCTGGCCAAATGGTTTGATACCATACATTCATCCTTTGTTACCAGTTAAAAGTAGGAACATCTCGGCCTAACCTATTCCATATAAGACCCCTGCCACACTTCATTTACTTCGAGCCTTGGGGGACTAGTGTACTATGTAGGAACGAGATCATCTTAGTCACCACTACCTAGATCATCTCAACCAATACTCCACATTGGTAACACATAGGATTGTGATGATCTCGACCAAGGTAATATCAACACCAGGGGTATTGGGCTCATCCCAACCAAAATCCTAATAACTATGTGTAAGTAAGGATCATGTTGGCTTCAAGATTACCAGCACCTTGTCAACCTCAACAAAGTGACACATGACCCAATATATCTTGGCCTACACATCACTACCAATGTGTGAAATCGAGTGTATCTTGGCTTATTTGACTACTATACATCATGTTCACAAGATGGGTAGGGGCCATTTGATCTAAGGTTGATGGTATATTGGTAAATAACATTAATCCTATTTTCAATTATCATCACAAGGACATAAGACTCTTGTTACACTTTGTTTACTGTGAGCCTGGGGACTAGTGTATTGTGTAGGGCCCAAGTCTAATGCATCTCGGCTAAGGTAACTTAGTGAATCTAGGATGTAGGGCCTGCACCTGATAAATCTCAGCCAAGGTAACTTAGTGAATATGGGATGTTGGACTTGAGCCTAATATACCTTGGCCAAGACTTTATAGAAGTGTATTGTATAAAGGGCCTGATATGAAACAATCTAAATTAGCACATAATTATACCAATTAAATCATTACATAATTAATAATCAACAACACACAAATGTAAATCTATATATGAAGTATTCATAGTCCTCCAAAATTATAAGTTGATTTTTTTAAAAAAATATTTAATATCAATAAGGCACTGTTGACACTAGGTATACATATATACATGCGTCCATTCCTATTCACCAACCCACAATCTCGTTATCGATCATCAATACTACCTGCAAAACCCTCTACTCACGTATATTACATAAATATACCATCGTCGTAGGTCGAAACTATATCCACAAAAACATAAGGGTAAGGTAGTGAAATTATAATACATTGTAAGAAAACAAATAAAAGTTATTTACATAATATTAACATAAATCATACTAAAATAATCTTACATACAAATTCTATATCGTAAACCATTCATAATTAACCTTATGTAATTTTTTCACAGAATTCATGTACACTAAACCACATCCACCTAATTGTATAGGTAACCTCAATAACTATCCATTTATGGTAATTGTACCATTCCTTCTTTCTCAAAAATCTATAAAGATTAATTGAACTTTGCAGTGGTTAGTCAAGATAAATGAGTAAATAATCAACTCATTTAAATCCCCAAGGTTATACCTCTAACTATGATAAATCAAATTTTCTTTATTATACTTTGTAGTGGCTAGTCAAGATAAATGAGCAAGTAATTTACTCTAAGGTCATACCTCCAGTTACAACTGATCGAGTTTTTTTTATTATATTTTGTAGTGGCTAGTTAGGATAAATGAGAAAGTAATTTACTCATTTAAATCCCTAAGGCACACCTCCCGCTACAATAGATCGAAATATGTATTCATAGGAAATTATATCATTTCACACTTCATTGATTCAAGAATCAAACGTATATCACATTGCATACCTATACCGATGTCAAATAAATACCACAACCAACTCAACACTAAAGGATTTCTTGAAATATACTTCTGGGAGACAAGTATACTTATGACTCTATATCCAAAAACTTGTTACCAATGAGACCCTAACCACATAACGCATTGACACCACTTTCAACCCAAAACCTTAAGGCAATGAGTTTATGGGTCCTTATCCTTATATAGCGCTCCATTTCTCATTTCTAGCCAATGTGGGACTTAGACTCACACTTGGATTGTTAACAATCTTCCCCTCAGAGGTGAGTCCCTTCAACCACATTGGTATACTCCCCTTCCAGCGGAAGCGTTCCCAACCACAAGTATTCTTTTTTTTGCCCTTTTTTGTACCGTCGTTTTTCTTAACGGGATACGCTTACCTGAAATCCTTGCCAAGAAGACTTTCGATACAAGGACCATACTGCACTCATTTAAGCCAATTTTTTTAACCATGGGTTCTGATACCACTTGTTACCAATGAGACCCTAACCACATAAGGCATTGGCACCACTCTCAATCCAAAACCTTAAAGCAATGGATTTATTTATACTTATATAGTGCTCCATTTCTTATTTCTAGCCAATGTGAAACTTAGACTCACACTTGGATTCTTAACACAAAATATGTGTCATTTCCAACTCTACTTTCGGGATACATGTAACAATTATAACTCTACTTTTAAAAGTTACATATTACTTCTAATTTTATTGGGTTAAGTATGTTTTTAGTCCCTGAACTTTGGTCAAAATTTGAAATTCGTCCATGGTCGAAACTTTGATAAATTTTTTGTCGAAACTTTGATAAATTTTGGTTCCTGAACTTTAAAAATAAATGAATATAGTCCTTTTAACCCAATTATGTTGACTTTTTTCAAGATGTTAAATTCGTTTCATGTTAATATTGGAGTTGTTTATGCCGTTTGACACATTCTCGGCTCAATATTTACCGAGAAATACGTTCGAAACCTAAACAAGAATTTAACAAAATTGGGTTAAAAGGACTATATTCATTCATTTTTAAAGTTTAGGGACCAAAAATTATCAAAGTTTCAGTCAGAGACAAATTTTAATTTTGAATCAAAGTTCAGGGACTAAAAACATACTTAATCCAATTTTATTTCTTGAATTCAAGTAATATTTTCAACTCTATTTTCGAAAAGTTACTATAATTACAATAATCACATTTAATTCATTTTATAATAATCAAAACTTATTCAATTAAAATGTTATAAAACTTAAATATACTATTTTTTCTCAAAATAATATTATCATACAAATAATAATATTAACAATAGAATATTAAAATCATGATTGTATATTTTATACTAAATTGTGGAAAATAAGTAATATATAATTTACTAATTTCTCTAACTTATCCAATTAGCTAAATACCATACCATATCATATTATTGAAACAAGTTTCATAACAAAACATTTTCAATTAAAATTATATATAGAGAGGGAGAATTATTAAAATATTATTATAGATATATTATAAATCTTAACTCGGTCAACGATAGATAATTTATTAATTATAATTCATATATCGGATAATCATAATACTCACATGATTACAATTAAGTTATTAACATAGATAAATTTTAGTATTTAAATTAATTCCCCATTTATTTAAAAATGGTTTTTCTTAAAAATTAAAATAAAAGAATTTTACAAAATATTTTATGTTGGACCCGACAAGAATTAAATTTGTTTATACGTAAATTAGGTACAAATATATCCGTGCATATCAAAATTAACGAAATATAAATATATATTAAATAAACATATCAGGAGGTAAATATAAAACTAGTGCATAACTGAAGATAAATACAAAATTAAATAAATATAATCAATGTATAATTGAAGATATTAAATTAAATGAATAGAACATCTACATAACTAAAATAAATAAAAATTAGAATAAAGTTAGGATATTTACTTAGTATAAATTTATAAAAATAATTATAAATAAATAGTAAAATAAAATAAGGTATCTCCTTCTCTTACCTTAGTTATGGAAGATATACTTTAAACATTTGAAGATGATCTATCTATTTTCTTTCTCTCCTCTTTCTTTGCTCACACTCGTATGAACTCTGTTCTTTTCTTACAACCTCTCTTTTCACCTCCCATTTTCTTACCACCATGTATATAAAGCTAACTCATTGAGGTAAAAGGTATCCTAATCTTACTATCATTACTAAAGTGATCATATATTTTTTATTACTAACTTAAGTGTTGGAATACTTGTAGGTACTCACTCCCTTATGGTTCATTATATCAGACTTGGTGAGGACATCCCAATCTTGAAGACAGAGTGCATCTCGACAAGCAACAAGATAACAATACCACTTGCGAGACAAATTGGTTCCACACATAAACAATTTGCAAACTCTATTTAGTGTATTTATATAGCTAGCAAACTATTTCATATTAAATAATAAAAAAAATCATAAAAAGTTGCTTGCAAATTTAAAAATTGGCTATTATTTTTATTTATCATTGGTAAAATTGTTAATAAGTTGAAATCAAAGTTCAGCAATTAAAGTTATAAATTATAAAGATAAAAAATTCTCGAATTTTTTTTATATGAATCAAAGTCAAATTACTAATTATTCGCCATCGTAGGCAATAAACTAAAATCAGACTTAAGCAAGGAATCAAACATCATTGACAGGAACAAAGAATTGTATTCGCCAATTGCCTTCTTAAAAGCATCGAAACTTCAGCAACTTAGGGCGGTGTGCTCAAGTGTGAGACACTTAATGGAGGAGAACGGAAAATAATAAAAAATTTGCAGGATGTCAAAAATAACTTTTACATAACATAAACATTACTTTGTGAAAAAATTAATGCCAAAATATTTTTATAGATTAAATCATATACAAATTAATTTTAACCTGTTAAAAAAGTTTATTCTATTTTTTTATGTCTTTTCCTAAAAATACCTTTGAAAGTTTATTCATCGGATAAACAATAAGAACCACTGATGATGTATATTTTTCCAAATATACCCTATCATTGGCTTTAAGCTTACTGAAAACAATAATATGCAAAAAAAACTCATTATATATATATATATATATATATATATATATATATATATATATATATATATATATATATATATATATATATATATATATATATATATATTTTTTTTTTTTATTTTTTTTTTTCTATATCTATTTTTTTTCTCTT
>Ga0099822_1007583_pt1 | contig 14023 bp, 8 predicted proteins | sample CowpeawhiteBW_FD_76839 | JGI IMG/M metagenome (GOLD analysis project Ga0099822, IMG submission 76839) | Root nodule microbial communities of legume samples collected from California USA - Cow pea white BW | ecosystem: Host-associated > Plants > Roots > Nodule | place: USA: California | collected... | reverse complement strand
GCCTTAATGGTTATTGGAGCGTCAGGATACCAACCAAAACTGAGTCCTTATGTCTTTGCATACCCTACCTCATCCACACTTAGAATTTCTCCATGAAATTCCTCCATAATTCACATACAACAGATCCATATTCACCCAATCTCACTCAAAGCATACCAAGATAATCAAAATAATCCATTTCAGATCAATTAATGCAATAAAACACATCAAAACAACAAACACATGAAAATCTGGCAGTCAGCGCTCAACCTCAGATTCCAACGCTCAACCTCAGCATTAAAATTTCGTTCTAGACCTGCAGGGGTCCCAACGTTGGGGCACCGCTCGGCTGGCGCTCAGCCTCATTCTTCTCGCATTTTTCAGCGCCAAGCACCGCTGGACTGGCGCTCAACGTTGATCCTCTCGCATTTTTCAAGGCTCAGCCTTGAATTCTGAGGCTCAACCTCACACCAGAAAACAACATATATTCTGGTTTTCACTGGGAAATGTTTCACTTGATTTCATGACCCAAATTGGCACCTCCATGGCAGTGCTGTCTAGTTTTCAAAATGGTTTTTAAGCAAAGTGAGATGATACCAATTAGAGCCATGATTCAAGTGTTCATTTTCCAATTCAACCTCAATTCACAGAATGCAATCACAATTTCACTTATACCAAACATCAAACAATTCACATTCCATCATACTTCAAACAATCAATTCTAATTACACACAATTACATTCATTGTATCCTCTAATTAAATCAAATTATCAGCTTCCCTTACCTGACAAAGCGACTCTGCAGACCCAAACCGCTCAAAGAACACCAAAACGCATCTAACTCCACAGGATGCTCTATCTACACATAGAAACATCATAAGAACGACCAGGACCTAACATTATGATCACTGATCAACAAAGACTCATATTGATGATTAAAATATCGCATGCAAGCGGAAGAGAGCTCGCATGCAACAGAAAACAGAAAAGACTAAAAAGAGAACGGAAACTCAACTTACACGAACGGAGAAACTGATCGGTCCAATTTGAAGAGCTCGCCGAGAGGATCAATCCTACGGTCTCGGTTCTTCAATCAGCGACCAGAGAGACAGAACCTCTAGAGAGAAGTCAGAGAACTCTAGAAAAGTGGTTTCTAGAGAGATGGTATGTTTTAAAATAATGAAACTCGTCTATGACAATTCTATTTATACTAAAATTTTTTAATATTAAAATAATCAAGTCTCACTATTTTTAAACCACTATCACTTTTAAAACGCCATTTTTTAGGATTTTACACTTTTTTCATATTTCACAAAACATTAATCGCATAAAATAGAAATAACATGAAACCCTAGCTTCCCTTACTAGGAAAGGATTAGCAGAGGACTTCAACACCCGAACTGTGACGAACAGTAGCTCAAACAATAGCTTTGAGTGCTGAAAAACAGTGGAACGAGCTTAAAACGAGTTCATTAAGACAACCCTAGTTGGAACTACGAAGAATGAACAAAATGGAGCAAGAGCATGAGTTGGAAGCTGACTTATGAAGAGTAGAGAACTGGTCTGAGTTCACTTGATGAAAAACAATGGCGTAACCGCAGCAGAGTTTCACAGTTGCTCAAAGAGAAAATAAGGGAGAACTATTTTTCTGAAATAATAAGAATGAGTGGGTTAGGACAAGTTTTGGATCATTTAGCTCCCTATGGACCAAACCTTAAACCCATTAAACCTTGGGGCAGCCCTTAAAGATTGGGACTGAAATAAGAGGGCTTTACATATTTCACTAATAATAATAATAATAATAATAATAATAATAATAATAATAATAATAATAATAATAATAATAATAATAATAAATCGACAAAATGTTTTAATTTTCTTATATTTTTTAATTTTAAAATTTTCTACAAAACCTGTTCCTCCTGACATTATTTATTACTTTCTTCTATCTCTCAAATCAATTAAATTGTTTTGTTCCCACATTTAATTAATTATTTCAAAAAGCGTTTAACCTAAAATAATTTTATTTTATTTTGATTTCGTTTAAATTTTTTCCATTTTCTTCCACCGAACTGGGTAAAAAAAACTTTCAAAACCTTTCAAAATTTGAGATTTTAAAAATTAAATAATAATAATATTTTAATCCATTTTTTTTTACGTATTTCTAATTCATAATTTTTATAATTTTTAAATAATTTATTTTTATTTTTTTGAATAATGTGATGAGATAATATAAAAATGATTGAAATAGTGAGTTAAAAATGAATAATAAATTAAAATATAAAATATCCAAATCAAAATTCTAATGTGATTTACGCCTATATTCATTTAAATAGAGATGAGAATTCGTTTCTTCAACCTTTTGGGAAACTAATAAAGAAAATACTATTTATGGACAAATTTCTTAGAAGTTACCCTAGATTTTCCACAAAGTTCAAAGAGTGTAACAAACTTAAAAGGTTGAAAGTGCGAGGACAGAATGGGGATTGGATACAAGTAAAACTTGAATTGAAATCTTTAGCACAGAAAGGGAGTAACAGAAGTAAGAGCACCTTCCACCCAGAAAACAGGGTGTGGTTCGTTATTCATCATTCTCCATTTCTTTGTCCTCTGCATACACACTCTATCTCTTTTTTCTGTCAAACATTGCCGCTGCCATTCCGTCCGATTCTACGTTGTTCTCCACGCCGTTGTCCACCGCGCTACGCGAAACAGGAGAAGAAAGACAATTCTCAGGTAACAGCTCGATCCTTCGCCAATTCGCACTTGACTTGCGTCACTTCACGTGTCGCCCTTAGGTTTGGCGCAATGCCGTTGCTGGCATTTGTAATCGAGAGTGCACGGTGGATCCGTTTTTTGCTTTGACTACTATCGATTTTCAAATTTTCGTGTCTGAATCGGTTATAAAATTTGATTTTCGGATCGTTCTGGAGCTTTTTATTTTGCTAGGGGTGGCATTTGAAATGTTTTTAAATTGCAATTCACTTCGAGGTTATTTTAATTTTTAGATCTATGAACTGATGTGAGTGATAGTGTTGGTTGAGTTTGTTTCATAAATTGACATAATTTTGTCTCGCTTTATCTTAGTGTATCGAGAGGAGCACAAGGACCTGCTCCGTACTAAAGAGGAAGTGTGAGAGTCAGATGAAATAAGTTAGAATAAGTTACTGCAGAAGATGGCGTCGAGGCAAATGGAAGAGATTCGGAAGAAATTGGCGGACCTAAATTATCCTAGAGCGAATGCTCCTGCACAGTCGCTCCTATTTGCTGGCATGGAGCGCTATGCTCTTCTGGAGTGGCTCTTCTTTCGGTATCTTAGTTTTCTTTGCTTCTGAAAGTTCATTTATCTTTTTTGTATTTGAAGTAGTTGCTGGAAAACAGTTGCTGGAAAACAAGTTAATAGACACTGGAGTTGCTGGGTCTTAGACTCGAGTACTTGTCTTTTTATACAACCATCATCATGACTTTACATGGGTTTACTTATGCTATTTGGAACCCCATCTTGTTGCCATATTGACGCAAAAGCTAGGCGTAGTAGTATACGTGTATCCCATATGCGTGGTTTTTAACGATTTGTTGTGGGTCCTAATATACATTTACTGTGCTCTTGGACTTAGTGCAAATTCTTAAAATATGTTTTGGGAAGTTGTAGGCTGGTTATCTACATCCATTCAGAGGTGAAAATAGTTTCCGCACTCCCCTGTTTGTTTGCTTTTTTTTTTTCCTCTTTCCAGGCTCTACATGAATTGCTTGAAAGAGTTCTGATTAGCAACGCATTCACACCAATACCTACCTTTTAGTATATCCAACACTACTATTTCTATTTGCTACCCTCTTCATGCGATGCTTAGCTCTAGCAATTCCAACATGGTCTGGTTTTTTCCTACATGCAGAACTACTAGTTACAAGTTTTAAGTATTCTTGTCAATGTTAAGAAGAAATGATTTGGTACTTATATATAAAACAGGCTTTTAGGTGATAAGTCACCCTTTTCTCAACAAAACTTACAAGGGGATAGTCCTGATCGTGATGAGGAGACAGGTCGAATTCAGTGTAAGTATTCTTATTGTCTTGTTTTTAAATTTCCAATTTAGTTCACAACCAAGTATCCAAGCTTTCTTTCTGAGTTTGTGATTTGTGCAGACTTCTACATTTGTATGTATAGAAGAAAAAAGTTGTTTGTGTTGTGTTATCAAGGTTGTGCTATTTGATTTGTTTTAGTGTACCACTCTAAGTCAACCATCCTTGAATGGTGTAGTTTCTGAGTTCTATTCTGTGTGTATCCTGCAAGAAAGAACAATTTCATATATTTTTTATGCTGATAGGTGTGATGTTATTCCACATTTTGTAAAATTTTCCAATTTCTTTTATGTTTCTTTATAAAGCTCTGGTGAAACCATCTGTTTTTTTATTTTATTTTTTCCATCTAGAAGTTGCTGCATTTGAGTATCAATTTATTTGTGTAAGTTGGTCTGTAAATTTCCATTTTCTTATTCATCTTCCTGATGCACAATGTATATCTTTTTAGCGGGTGATTACTTTTAAATAAATTTGTCTCTTGCACTTTTTGATTGTGCTTTCTCTCGTTGTAACTTTGTTTCTCATGACTTGCAATTTGCAGATTTGGCAGAGATTGCCAAATTTTTGGGTATTACAACAACTGTAGATACGGAAGCCATTCAGGTTAGTTATTTTGATTTCTTGGCTTACCATTTTACTGAATTTGTAGCTATAAGAAGCGTTAAAGATAAACTGCTGGGTGCATATGGACTTCTTAAATTCCATTTTTTCTGTTTTATGAGCCTTTTTAGTTTTTCAATAGGTTTGATATTCTACTTTTGTTAGAGATCTCATATTGATTAGTGGTATGATATGATCAAATAGTGTATCTAAGTAAGGTCAACCTTCATCTCGTGAGGTAGCTTTTGGGAATTAGATCCTATTCTAGTAGTTGTTGTTGGGCATATTGGGCCACCCATTGTTAGGATGTTACCAACCACTAGTCTATAAAATTCATGGTTGACATGTGTAGCCCTCAGTGTGAGGCTTGTGTGTGGATATCCTATACCAGTTAGATATTCGGCTAAAATAATGTAAATAAGAGGCAATCCTTTCCTCACGAGCAAACTTTTTGGGGTTGAGTTAGATTCAAACTCAAATTGTAAGAATTCTTCTATATCTCCTTTTACATTGTATTCTTTCATATATATATACACACACACACACACACACACACAATTTGTCATATGGTCTTGCTCTTATTGCTGATAGTAATGTACTTATTGATCTTTTTTTTTTTGCTGTGTTCTGATCTCTCAAGCTATATTCTCCTGTGGTATTTGTGCATACCTTCCGAATTGTTTTGGCAATGTCCCATTTTTGGGTTATTGATTTTAGTTATTTGTCTGAAATCTAATAAGTGATCGCAATATGGTAAAGATTATTATTATACTTGAGCTTTACATTATTAACGGGAAAAAGTTGCTTATGATTGTTTTTCTGAATTATATGTACCAATTTTAGTGATACCTATTCAAAACTGTTTGAAAGAGTTGTTTAGATTAGCAGATGTAGTATCAGGGAATATTAATGCTTGTGACTACCTGGACGCATTCATAAAGAGATTTTAGTTATCTTTATGGAACATATTTATAAATTTTAAGTCAAGGCTTAAAGCGGAAAGAATAATTGGAAAGTAGCTGAACTGGGAAGTACTAGTTAATGTGCTAAATAAAGCGTAGGAATTGATTGGTCTGGTTGTGTCTTATTCTCTATCTAACTGACATGTACCATTAATCATTAATAGCTAACCCATTGAAACTTCCCTAAAATTCTTATCTAACCCTAATGGTTTAATAAAAAGGAAAGTATTCTTGTGTATTAATAAAGAAAGGAGGTTACTGACAGGCTTTTCCAGTGGTCTATTTTTGTCCTGTAAGTTGTGTCCATTGGTCTATCATCTTTTGATTATATGGAGAAGAGTGAATATTTAATATTTTATGTCCTAATGTGATTTGCTATGCATTACAGTGATATTCATGTGTACTTGTAATGATTTTACCTTGAAAGCTGGTAAATATTATTCAAATATGTGATAGGGGCATGGAAGCTATGAAGACCGCACTGAAATGCTTCGTCTTATTGTAGATCTAGTGGAGGCAACAATATGTGCAGATAATCCGGAATGGAGGTTGTCCATTGTCTTAAATATTTCTAACTGATGATTTTTTTTCCTGTAATTTTTTTTTGCAGAGAAGAATTGACATAAATTTGGTTTTTATTCTGTTTTCTGTAGTGTTGACGAGCAGGTAGCCAAGGACATTCAATTGATAGATTCTATTGCAGAAAAACAAGCACAAATATTTTCTGAAGAATGCAAATTGTTTCCTGCAGATGTTCAGATTCAATCTATATATCCATTGTAAAAGTTTCTTCATTTACTTATTGATATTTACCTTCCCATTCTGTGATTATTTGAGTAAATATCTTTATTTCATAATGATGATCCTACATTTGTATCTTAACTCACCAAATTATTTAACATTTGATATAGGGTTAACATCTGTAAGACATTAGAGCATATCTTTGAACTGCATTAGCATGGTTTATGATGCAATATTAAGTGTTGCTTAAAAGTTCTGGGAGAACTATTCCGAGGGTAAAATTTAAAATATTGCATGATTATGCACAGGAAAGCAGTATTTAACAGTTTGTCCTGTGCAAATATTAACATTGTGAAGATATAAACTCATGATTGCTAGTGAAAATTTCATTCTGGTGTCCATAGAGGCAACCTTTTGTTCAATGGAAGATGGAAGGCTAAATATTTGGGTTGATATTCAATTATGTAGAATACCATCAAATTTTTTGCATTAATTTGTTCTTTAGAGCATTGATTGTGGCAAATGCTACAGAAATTATTGATTGATGCATGGCTTAATAAATTAAAATGGCTTTTGCTTATTGAATTTGGGAGGAAAAAAAATTAGGGAGCTATTTGTCATTTTCCAAAAGCTGGATCACTAGGTACAATGGCATTTTCTATTACAATCGTTCTTATTTGTAATCAGTCTGATAGGCGGCAGTATTGAGATAATGGGCAACTTGAAACTAGCTAGATACAAATATCTTACAATCTAATATAGAGTAGGAAACTAACAGAAAACACTACAGAACCACAGCCCGTCCCTAGCAGAGATCACATACTTCATAAATAATATCGGGTCATAAACATTTAAAAATAAGCTATGATAACGACTCTACAAATGATTCTCTAACCTTACTTAGTAACCATAAATGATGCTATATAATGCACACTAGACTCTGCCAGTGTCTTTTTCAAAGGACTTTCTGTTTGTATCATTCAGGGACTGCACAAATTTCTATGCTTTATTGGTATTTCTGTTTTCACTGTTTTTAACCCTTTTTTTGGTCTTGGAGAATATTTTATCCTTCTCCTTAATTGTGCATTTTCATTTCTGCCATTTGAACTTATTTTTCTTTAAAATGAAATAAAAATAATCTTGCTTTAAAAAGTAACAGGTAGTATAGGTTCGTATGCACTCACAGACTTACAAATTAAACACATAAATAATTAAAATGGTTCCATCATTTTAAAGTTTTTTTATGCTTTTAAGATTATTGTGTTTCTTTAAAGTTGGGCACTCAAATGCTGCTTACACTTTGGATTCAGTTTTTGAATTCAATTGATATAAATATATAGAAAATATGTTCTATTGGAAGTTCAGTTGATGGAAATGGTTTATCTTTTTCTAGTAAAAGAAATGGTCTCCCATGAGATGTAGTAACATTCTGGTTTTTTAATCAAAATATTTTCAGGCCAGATGTCTCTGAGCTGGAGTCAAAGTTTTCTGAACAATCAAAAATATTGTTGAATCTTCAACAAAAAGTTGATGACTTGGCGTCCAAGGTAGTGAACTTTTCAACCCACTTGTCTTTAATAGTCATATGGTATGATATCTGTAGCTGGGAATTAATCAGTAGATTGAATTATTTTTTGTCCGACTTTTTTTCTTTCAAGCCATATTGTTTCACCTAGTTAGTGTACTGTATGTTTGACGATTTTTGTTTTTTACCAAAATAAACCTATGATAGCACTGTTTTTCAGTTTCTTCCCAGATAGTTTCCAAATACTTAATTTTCTTCGTTGATCCTCTTTCTCTGCCTTTAATCTTGCCTTTTCTAATTTTTTCCAAGGATTTATTGAAAGAGGACATGAACCAAGTTTCTCATTGACACTGCATTATGTTATAGTTTTCCTCTGGTGATCCTCTGCGAGTTGAGCTTTTGATTAATTGTCATGTCATGCATTTCTTGTTTAGTACTGCTATTTTTTTCAAATATTGTTGTGTTATAGATTTAGGCAGATGTTCTTATACACTACTCTACACTAAGAGCTAATAAAAATTTACTTCACCATTTGATTGCTGTAATTTAATTTTCTCATCATTTTGAAAATAGTTGCAATGCTATATTGAATTAGTTGAGTCATTTGCCTTGCGAATTTATGAAAATAGGAAATAAAATGAACTCAAGATGACACTTTTATAATTATCGGTGAAGATATCTGCTGGCAATGAAGAAAAAACACTGAATACTTTTTGGATTAAGAAAAGGTTTTGTTTTCATTTTCTATTTTCACAAATAATTGCATCAATGTTGCCATGTTTTTACTTATTTTCGACGACTTCTATAGGAAATAGTAGCAACACTATGTTATTGTTCTCTATATATTTGAATTCTGGAAGTCAAGTGAAAATAAGGTAATATTTTTTATATTGTCAAAAATAATTACAACAAAGTTATCTTGTATTCACTGTCTCATGTTCTCATTGTTTCCCATACAAATCTAAAATCGGGAAATAAAATGGAAGCAGAACGCCAGTTTTCTAATTAGTTGTGAAAATAGGAGATTAAAACAGAAAGTTCTCCCAAACGAAGCTATTCTTTTCAATTCTTGTTTTTGTGAGTTTCATCTTTGTCTCTTCCAATTTTTGTCGACATTGTGTGCTATTTTTCCACTTGTAATTTAATATCTTATTTTCTTCTTCTTATTATTATGTTTTACAGGATGAGACTTTAATTTCAATGTATTTCTGTGTAATATTATCGTACATATTTTGATATTGTTGCTATCTTATCCTGTTTGTAGCATGCTTACCATCCAGATGAGGAGTATACAGAGGTGGAAGCCCAACTGAGGGCACATTTGGAGTCTTTCCTAGAAACAGCTAGAACATTCAATTTGATTTACACCAAGGTTTGATCATGCCTTGCTCTAATATGTTTTGCATTCCCTATCCAAATTACTTGAATCCAGTCAAATAAATATATAAGTGAAGAAAAAAATATGGCAATGAATGATGGAACTATCCTCGCTTTAAATTTCAATTAGTCAGGGTTTTTTTATTTCTAAATATACCATAATTTGAGCATCTAAACCAGAATAGCTGATTTCGGTGGTGATATGATCACTGTACTGCTGCCACTGAAACTGCTAATTTTAATTGACCCTTACGAAAACCTGTAATTGACTAGGTATAGCTCAGAAATAAAGGAAGGACATGACATGGGCATAGAATACTTATAACCATAACTAAAATTGTCAGTTATCTTGTACCTAGGTGATTTTGATACATTTTGCTGATATTAAATAGTGCTGTATACTTACAGTTTAATCACTAGTGGTGTACTTTAATGTATTAATTTTTTGGTATCACTAGTGGTGTACGTCTGGGGAAAGCTTTTAAAAAATTTCTTGTGTAGGAAATTCGTCCATGGACACACATGATGGAGGTTCCTCAACTTCATGGATTTGGCCCAGCAGCCAATCGTTTATTGGAGGCCTATAAAATGCTTTTGAAGGTAACCTTCTTATGCTTGGCATAAATGCTTTTTTAAAAGCATTTGATACTGTTTAAATTGTTAGAAATTTAAAATCAAGTGATGCTGATTGTGATTCTAAATTAATCTATTAGTGGCTAGTTACAGAGATACCTTTTCACAAAATACAGAACTTCTTTGTTTGTTCTGGTTGATCATCCTTGTTTTATTTATGTTGTTGTATGATTAGAGATATGATTAAATTGTAATTGTATATAAATTGGTACAAATCTCACTATAGAAGTTGGTTTTGTGAGATTGACTTAAATTTAAAGTCCATTTTTTAAAGTAACATCAGAGTATATCCTATCAAAATTTGTTGGGTCACTGACTATTGGATTGTTATCAAATCAGCAATATATATTCTCACGTTTAAGATGTCTAATCCTTGAAGTGAGATAGTGAGTTGGAGATTCTATCGACTATAAATATGACCTAATCCACTTTTTAAGACATGTAGTTCTTATCTTGTGCCTCTGTTAGATCTCTCCAATTTTGCTACTTAGAATGAATTTGCTCAATTGCTATAACTTTTTGTCTTCCCCTCTTTACCCCCTCTTTCATTTGCGTTTAGTCTTAAGCTATTGAGCCCTATTTCGTCATGAATTTCCCATTAAGTTTGTGAAAAGCAGGCTGTCTAGCATGCCTTTAAGTGCTTTCAGATGTTAAAGGGATAAACAAGTTGGAGACAGTAAATGGCAATCCCATCTTGAAGTTTTGGTTGATTAAAAGTTTATCCAATTCATAGTTATAATGAAATAAAACGTGTTTTTGCTGGCTGATCTGACGACTAAACGATATTTATACTGAACAGTCATTTTTGTGGCATAATAGCGTGATTCGAAATAGTCTTAAAAGTTGTAGTGTTTGTATCGATCTTGATGGAATAGAGAGATCAAGTAGATGTCAAAATTGCAAGCTTGACTGACTATATTTGTGATTCTGTTATGTTTGACTACGTGACCGAGATTTATCCCCCTATTAAAGGTTCAGCTTAGATTTTATCTAATTACTAACCATGTTTGGTGGGTCGACTCCTTTTTCTACCTGAATATGTATAGGCAAAACACGAGCGCTGTAAATATAGTAGATTGGTTTAGAGTTGTGCTTTAATGTTTAAGCGAGTTCGACCTCCACCCCAGTAAAGTTTTCCAATTTATAAAACCTAGTAAACCATATTGTGTTGGCAATATTAGACATAATATGCATTATTGATAATAATTTTGTTCATACACACACAGTATAATATTTTTAATAATGTTTGTAACAAATATGTCTGTCATTATAATCTTGTTCTTTCACACAAAATAACATGATGTTTAAACTAGTAAATTTATCTAGTTGTCGATCTTTTAGTTCATTGAATGGTACATTGATTATTATATGATTTGATGAGTATTTAACCGTTTTGGATCACTGTGAAATTTTATAATTATGATAAACACTTTCAATCCAACCTTTTTTATATTTGACCTGTAGAAGTTAAAGTGTTGGAAAACATTCTTAGCACACACTTGCACTTTACTGTTTGTCAAAATTTATTGAAAATTTGTATTAGAAAAATGTGATTTCTAATAAATTTAAACTCAGACATTGAAAAAGTTTTATTAGAAAATGTGTTGCTAATATTTCTCCATAGTGTTTGATACTATTGGTTTACACTGAGCATTACATAAATTTTCATGTTGGTATGTTTTGTCAAGTGAGAGAATTGAGCTGTTAAAGGAACCTATGTTCTGAAAATATTCTTGCCTTCACCGACTATATTTATGTGGTTATTTGAAACAGTTTTTGGGCAACCTACGGAATCTTAGAGATTCGCATGCAGCTCTGGCCTTTGGTTCTTCTGAGACATCTGACGGGCCTTCTTCTGTCACACGAATAATATCTGAATGTGAATCTGCATTGACAGTCTTAAATCACGATCTCGGAATTCTCTCTGCTTCCATTGCTCGTGAACAGGGAGAGAAGATGAACATTTGATGAAACATGAAAAACTAGTTACTAATCCTTATTCTTTTGATTTTGTGAACTTGTGCATAATGTTCATATTGTTGACATAACATTGTTGCATTATCCAGACATATTTAGAAATTGCATGTAAGCAAGGCTTGTAAACACGTTGTAGACTTGACTTGTAAACATAGAAGAGAATACTTAATAATAAACAAATCATTAAAAAACTTCGTCACAGTGTTCAGGTTATATATATATATATATATATATATATATTAAATAATGTAAAATATGAGAATAAACTAAATAGAATATTAATCACCGTCTTTCATTAGATATCTCAACAATGGGTAGGATTCTGCTTACTGCAATGCAATGATTACTACTTACATCGTCATACTAATAAGATTAGAATACCCTTGTTTGTTGTTGCTGCCACAAAAGCTTTTGATGTCATTTTGTCGTTGTACTTCTTTTGCATCCGTGCTGCGCCATTGTACCTTTGTCGCATGAGGTGTTTTTAGGAAGTCTGAAGTCTCTATATGGGAAACGCTGGATGTAGAAACAGAGGGAGGAGAGAGATGTTGGGCTTTGGTGGAGATTATATAACGAAACATAGTGTTTTTCTCTTTTGAATGGCTTAATTTATAATATTTCTGGAATGTTCAACCCCACAAGGAAAGATGATGTTAATGTAAGGTTTCAGAAAATTTGTTTAAGAAAACATCTTATTTTCTAAACAGATTTAATACTTTTGTTGTCTTAATATATATATTTGTAGAAATTGTTCAGTATTTTTTTTTAATTTTTTTTATCTAATGTGATCGTAATCTTTATTAAAAGAAATCAATGTGATTGTTTATGTTAAATTAACGTTAATGTTATAATGACTTTGCGGAATCATGAACATGTGGCAGAGTAATAAGGATATACGGCAGAGTTAACCTTCCTACAAATCACCTCTCATCCTAATTCCGTTTCATCCTTCAAAGTCTCGGTCTCGTGGTTGGAGTTTCAACATAGGTGTCTTGTCGCTGCATGGGAAGGAGAAGGACATGTTCCCAGTGGTGAAGTACTCGAGCAAATATTTTTGCAAACGAATTTAGAGAATCTCTTGTGTATTCTATCTCTGAATTTGTATCAACATAAGATCATTGTCCAAGTCTTCATGGAGATTTGGGAGGCTCTCTACTTTTTTTGGTTTTGATATTAGTAAAAGAATAAATAAGAGGGATAAAAAAATAAGGTGTTTTCTGATACTTTTCTTGTTAGTTATCCTTTTCCTAAGCTTCCGTTTATTTATTTTGAAAAAAAAGGTTTAATCTTGAGCTTTGCTGAACCTTGTGGCCCATGAAGTCGTCCACAGATAAAGTGGGGATCAAGAAGTGTAAAAAGGATAACCCCTTCACCATCAATTACGGGTATAACAACAATGCTAATGCCAAAGACCCCAAGCACATTGTTTTGAAGTCTCCCATGGGTTGTGAGATTGTTGTGAGCTGAGCTAGGGCATGTTTGGCATCATTTGTACAAACGAAAATGATATTCGAACATAAAATTCGAACTCAATTTTGACATGGGTGACGTGGCACCCTTTTTTTCTTTTATTTTTACTTTTTTTAAATCAAACAGAACCCATAGTCACGTGCGCGGAGGTTGTGTGCTGTAAACAGACGCGGAGAGAGAAAGTAACACAAAATGCAAAATTTGGTAGTTTTGGTGAGAGAGGGAGAGAGAAAGGCGATCGGAAGTGGATGCAGGGTGGAGTTCGAGTGAGATAGAAAGTCGGAGTAGAGGCAGAGGAAGGCGTTGCCGGAGAACAGGTGTCTGACCAGAACTCATCGACGGCGTAGTATTCAGGGTTAGTGCTATTTTCAGAAGACGGCCACTAGGGCTTCCACAAATCGAAGACTTCCAGCACACAACAACGAGCACGGTGGGTAGAAACCTTTCTCTGGCCTTAATGTATTTGTTAATCGTTGATTTTTTAATAATCGCTTATATGGCAGAAACTGTGCGGTTTGAATTCCGTTTTACTTATCTGTAGGGTTTCCCAATCATGAAATCATGTATTGAGGTTTTGGTTGAGTAAAGTGAAATTTCCATTTGGTTGTATTGCTGCTTTTGATTTTATCAGTGTACAAAACAGGGCAGTTTGGGTGTTGAAATAATTGATTGAGGTGGTC
>Ga0099822_1007574_pt1 | contig 14032 bp, 7 predicted proteins | sample CowpeawhiteBW_FD_76839 | JGI IMG/M metagenome (GOLD analysis project Ga0099822, IMG submission 76839) | Root nodule microbial communities of legume samples collected from California USA - Cow pea white BW | ecosystem: Host-associated > Plants > Roots > Nodule | place: USA: California | collected... | reverse complement strand
TTTGAACACAGGGACCATCGAGATACGTGGTTAGTTACTTGGACGGTTCCCTAAAAGACGCTGAAAGAAAGGGAGCAGTTTCGGATCAGTAGGGATGGGAGGTTACTGGAAAGAGTATTTAAAGAGCCATAAGGGAGTAAATAGGGGATGGAATCAATTCAGAACAGTGAGAGAGAGAGAGACTAGAATTGTTCTGGTAGTTAACAAAACCTGAATTTGCACACCGGAACAATAATATATATAAAGGAAAAAGAAAGATAATATTGGAGGACTAGATGAAGATGCATGTAACACCTCTCAAACAAAATAAACATTTAAGTGGATATAAATTCCGGCAATGAATATATTTTTAAAGAAGTATTCTCTATAAGAAGGAAGCACCAAGGGAAACCAGATAAATTCTGACTAAGAGTGTTGATTAATATTAACAAGATTGTCAAAATATTTATCACTTTCCCTGAAGATGTGAGTAACTATAAAGATTATTATTTATTTTTGAAATCAACAATTAAAAATATATCAATTATAGGAAATACTTGAGGTTTTAACCATTTTATACACCTAGACTAGACTATACAAAAACCAGGGATACATAGAATCAAACAAAAGAATTGTGTGTGGCCTTTTTGACATAAGGATAAGAAACTTAATTAGAAGAATCAGAGAAATAAGACGTACACATACAAGAAAAATGATATATTGACTGCAAAACGGCAAATTACATACGTTTGACACTTTTAAATAATAATATTTTAATTATAATTATATTATTTTTAATTTAAAATTATAATATATTATAATATTATTAAAAGAAGTGTCAAATAAATGTTTCTAAAAGGAGTGTGAAACTAACTTTTTCATTTTTAGGCAAATCTACCTTGGTTATTACAAAAATAGAAAGATTTATAAAAAAATTATGAAAATAAACAAGTCAAGTCATGCGGTCCCACACGATTTCATTACGAAGAAATCGTACACCCTTAATACCTTTCCTATTTGGTCAAATGAACAGTTCTGAAATCGTGGAGAGTTGGATGTTTTTAGGTTTGTAATTGATTACAAAGGAATCGTAATAGATTATAGTAGTTTGAGTTATGCATCTGAGTTTTTATAATCGATTACGGCATTCTCGAGCAAAATGACCATCTGCTCTCACTTTTATCTTGTCAAACTTTTCACTCCTTTTCATCATTTCCAGAGGAGTTTTCTTTTTTATTACCCTCTCTAGAATCACCTGCAGACTTCAATTTCACCTTGCCTGCCATTGATTTTCTATTTGTCTTCTGACCAGCCTTTTTGCTCTTGTCTTTATAACCAGTTCTTGCTTGAAGAGTTAGTTCTTGAACCCTTTTCCTCTCATTGATTATGTACTCGTCGTGACCTTCGAGCGAGTGTTACAAGTCTTCTAAGTCCATTAAATCAATATCTCATGTTTCTTCAGTGGTAACCACCAAGTGATCAAATCATTGAGGAAGAGTCCTCAAGATTTTGTCAACCACCGATTGTTTTGTGATACCATCCTTGCATGCCCTCATGGTATTAACCAATTCCTGAACCTTTCAAAATACTCCACAATGGTCTCATTTTCTTCCCTTGTAAGAGCTCAAACTTTCTTCTTCCCGTATGCAGTTATTACCTTCGAGATCTTATTAAAGATTCTGGAACTCATATATTGATACAATAAAAACTTTGCCTTGCTGTCAAATTTCTATTGATTCTTGAAAACTTTTTTTCTTCATCACTCGATTTTCGTCTTAGATTTTCAAGACCAACCAAAGTCACCTCTCACCCATCTAAAGGGATTACCCAAGTTCAGCTTCGAGGTGGTGAAGACGCGTTAAAGTGATGATCCCTGCAAAACTAGGATTTCTTTTTTTCAGCCTTTACGTTTTAGATACTGATGTTCAAGACTAGGGGTTGTGTACGTCTGACCTGATTTCTGAAAATGGATAAGACATTCCAAGACTAACCTAAAGTATATGAACCTATGAATTGGGCCTAAGTTTGTCTGGTACTAGTTGATATCTCTTTTATAGAAAAAATATTTTGGTGAGTCGATTATTATTTTTGTAATCACTTTGTCTATAAATTAAAGGTTAATCCTCGAGGTCAAAGAGAACTATTTTTCTGACGTAAATGTACTCTTTATTTCGCATTAAGTTAAAAAGGTTTGTAAAATTTTGTCTTCTATAAAAAAATATTCAATTTGTAAAAGAAATTCAATTTTTAAAAAATATTCAATTTTTAAAAGATGTTCAATTTTTTGCCAGAACAATCTTCTATGAGAAATGAGATAGAAGACAACTTTATAGATGCATCATTAGCTCTCTATATAGAGTGAACCAATGTAAACAGTACACGTACAAACAGTTACCAAACTTAACAGTTTTTTAAAACATTCTGAACTAATCTCCTACGAGTAACATAGTAAAATTAAAAGGACAAAAATTAAGTAATATGAGAATATTAAAAATATCAACTTGGATTAATAAAAAATTTAACATATATTAGAAAGATTTTACAATGAAAAAATATATTATTATTATTATTATTTTATTATTTAAGATAATTTAAAAATTGTAGTCATTGTAACAAATTTACATTAAGTTATACTGAAAAATCATAATTACAAAAATATTTCATTAAACTTAGAAAAGTTATTATAATAGTAATTATATAAAATGAAAACATATATAATATTTATATTATTAATAAAATGAAAATGTATACTTGTTATAATCTCATTAATTGTTATAGTTAATATGTTACAATAAATTAAAATAAGATGAAAAATAATTAAATTTAGACCATAAAAGATTGATCGAATGAAATGTAATTAACATGCAAAATATTTTTATAATATAATAATATAATTCTATGAATATATAATTTTATTATATGAGAACTCAATTACTAAGGAGAAAACACTAAGAAAGTTGGGTGAATGGACTAACAATGCTGAGTATGGTTGATGAAATGGAGAAGAGATTTGTTTGAGTGGGAATTGCCTCAATTAGAGGATTTTAAAAAAGTGTTAAATCAAACACAAATTTTAAGAGAAGGAGAGGACTTTGGGTATGGAAAAATGAGGAACACAAATTCACAATCAAATCTGTGTAATTGAAATTGAAAACTTCAATTATCGGGGAAAATTCTGATATGTTCAACATGTTTTGGAGTATAAAGGTAGCTCCATCATCACAATATTTTGCGTGGAGGACAATATTGAATAAAATAGCAACAAAGGAAAACTTGAGCAGAAGAGGGTTACAATGAGCAGAAACATCATGTGTCCTATGCGGGTTGGAGGAGGAAAATACAACCCATTTATTCTTAACGTGTACAATTGCAAACATGGTTTGGAACTTTTGTAATAAATGGGTGGGTATAAGTTCACTGCAACATAATCAACTAAATATGCATTTTTAACAATTTTCTTTAATGACCTTAAATAACAAAGAAAATAAAATATGGAAGGGCTTATAGATATCAATTATTTGGAATATTTGGAACCATAGAAATAAGTTTGTGTTTAAACAAGGGAAAGTGGATCCAGAGGAAATCTTTACTTTGGCACAATTAAATGCTTGGGCATGGATGAAATAAAAAGTCCCACATGTCCATTTCTCTTATAATGATTGGAATTTGTGCCCAATTGAGTGCATCAAATCAATAACGTAGAATCCTCCAATCAAAATATGATATGGAGGAAACATGTTTTATAATCCACTCAGACTATTCAATCTAGAGGTCTCTTTTGCTTTATGCAGAATATTTCACAGGGGAAGTCTTCAAAGATGCAATGGTTTACTGGACGCACAACATTTTGCTGTTTAATTTTGAGTAATATGTCAGGAAACAAAATGTTACACACATACCTATTTACTGATCAGGAAGCTCTCAAATAGTTCATGAACAAATTTGAATCTAGCACTGGACTAAAGGGAATGAATCCAATAATTGCCAATGGTTACCGACTTGAACAAGTACCTATGAGTGGATATTCTTAAGGAGGTACTTTTTAGTTTTTAGTTGCACTTTGAATATGTAAAATCCTCTATTTGTCTCTAATCTTTTTGCTATACACATCTATTAGGTTGTTTTAGTTTATCTAAGAACTTCAATATAAAATCATGATCTCTATAAGGGTTGAGGCACCCCTAAAGTGTCTATATATATATATATATATATATATATATATATATATATATATATATATATATTTGTTGATAAAAAAATAATTTTATTATGTAATAACATAATTCTATTCTAAAATAAATGGTCAATCCGTTTTTATTTATTTTTTGTCTAGTTAATTTGAGAAACGATATAAGAAATGAAAGAGTAGAGGAGGAAAACGTGTGAAAGAGATGAGAATCCTAAAAACGGAAGGAGAAAATGTATGAATCTATGTGCATCATTCATGAACTAGTTTTTCTCCTCACCATGAATTGGTCGGAGGAATAGAGGTAGCTAAAAGTTCAGTTCCATTTATGGCGGAACACAGAAAAGCCACAAAATCAAAAACTGAATTCCATGTGTTAAGGAAGTGTGATGAGGTATAAATACAACCCTACTTCTGCATGGTTTCTCATTGCAATCTCCTCAAACAAATAATAATAAAGAATAAACAGGGAAGGGAAAAGCATATATCCCTCCCAATAATCCTTTCTCTCCGATTTGACCTATTAATTCATCTCCTTCGGAGGGAATCAACCAATAAAGAGGAACCCAGAAAAAGGAAAAAAATGTCCGGTAAAGTACTCGGTCCCGCAATTTCGCTCGTCCTTGTGGTGGGTGTTGTCATTGGCGTGGTTGCCGTAGTTCAGAGCCCGAAGCCAGACGCGAACAGCACAGGAGAACTGAAAACCACGACCAGAGCTGTGACAGCGTTGTGCCAAGACTCAGACGACCCAAAACTGTGCCACAATGTGCTTTCCTCTGCAAACAGCTCAGACCCTAAGGATTACATTGTCACCGTGGTGAAAACCTCGATGGACAGTGTCATAAAAGCCTTCAACATGAGCGACAAGCTCACGGTGGAGCACGGCAATACCAGCCAGGGAATGAAGATGGCCCTCGACGATTGCAAGGATTTGTTGCAAAGCGCGATGCACGAACTCGAAGCCTCAGGCGTGTTGATCAAAGAGAGCAACATCTCGGACGTTACCGACCGCAGTGCCGAACTCAAGAACTGGTTAGGTGCTGTGGTGGCCTACCAGCAATCTTGCCTCGACGGCTTCGACACCGACGGCGAGAAGAAGGTTCAGGAACAGTTGGAGGCCGGTAGCTTGGACAACGTTGGAAAGCTCACTGGATTGGCACTTGATGTCGTGTCAGGGATTGCAAAGGTTCTTCAATCCATGGACTTGAACTTGGCCTTGAAACCAGCCTCTCGTCGCCTTCTTGATGTTGATCAAGAAGGGTACCCCACTTGGCTCACCGCTGCTGATCGCAAGCTCATGGCTGGAGAACCAGTTATCCCCCATGCTACAGTGGCTCAGGATGGCAGCGGCCAATTCAACACCGTTCTTGATGCCATCAACTCCTACCCCAAGAATCACCAAGGAAGATTCATCATCTACGTCAAGGCTGGCGTCTATAACGAGTACATCCTTGTTGACAAGAAGAAGTTGAACCTTCTCATCTACGGCGATGGCCCCACCAAGACCATCATCACCGGACGCTTAAACTACGCCGAGGGTACCAAGACAATGAGAACCGCCACCTTCTGTAAGTCCACTCAATGAAAAAAATATATATACATCATCTGTATCTATCTGTAGTTAATTAATGGTTTGAAAATGTGCAGCCACTGTTGCTGAGGATTTCATGGCAAAGTCCATTGCATTCGAGAACACCGCTGGAGCAGCCGGACATCAAGCAGTGGCTCTCCGTGTACAGGGTGATCGCTCAGTCTTCTTCGATTGCGCAATGCGCGGTTACCAAGACACTTTGTACGCACACGCCCACCGTCAGTTTTACCGCAACTGTGAAATCTCTGGAACAATCGACTTCATCTTCGGGTACGCCACCGCCTTGATCCAGAACTCGAAGATCCTGGTGAGGAAGCCCGACGCAAACCAACAGAACATAGTGGTGGCTGATGGAACACAACAGAAAAACATGCCCACTGGAGTTGTCCTCCAGAACTGCGAGATCACCGCCGACCCTACACTCTTCCCTGAGCGGATGGTAGTGAAGACATACCTTGCAAGGCCATGGAAGGCATTCTCCAGGGCAGTGTTCATTGAGAACGTGATCGGTGACTTGATCCAGCCAGAGGCCTACATTCCATGGAACCCTGCAACTGAGCCCAACACCCAAGACTGCTACTTCGCTGAATTTGGGAACACTGGACCTGGTTCCGTTGCTAACGCAAGGGCACCCTTCAGCAAAGGTCTCATCAGCAGGGAGGAGGCCGCACAATTCACCGCTGAGCCCTGGCTCCAAGCTAGCACCTGGTTGCCTGCCACCGGCATTCCTTATGACGCCAGCTTCACCAAAGCTTAAGTTAACGTAGCTCAGACACACGCCAACGTTAATTGCTTCTTTTCATTCTTTTTTATTCTAATTCTTTTCATTCTTTTTTTATTCTAACCATTTCCTTTTAGCTTATGCCAATACACATCAAGATCGATTTGGTAGGCTAGATATTTTCTGTAGCTATGTAGCCAAAATTGATCCCTCAACTTGTTTGAGATGTGATTGTAATCGTTAATTATAAATTCAAATTAATTCTTTTTGTCCTCTTCATTTTTATCATATTATTACATATACCGCATGATATAGTCCAGATACTGATTTTTTTTTTTATGTTTGTTATCTGTTGAATATTAAAAATATAATATATTTTTTGGTATTATTTTTTGTTAAACATAATAGAGAAATATCACCAAAAAAAAATCTAATAAAGAATTCAAATTGTATGTAGCCTCACTATTAATTAATTTACTATTAATATTCACTACACATTTATTAATTCTTATGATAATTTCGTAAAGTTTAATAACATGTATGTATGCCTTAAAAAAATATTTATATTTCTTAAAAAATACTATTATTTAAATTTTTATTTTTATTATTCTGAAAAAAGAAAGTAATGGCATAGTTTCAACTTCTTACATGAATTTTCTATTTTATTATAATTTTCATTGTATAAATAATTATTTGTTTTTTGTGATAGTACTTTTGTATCATCTTATTCAAGAGTATAAATAATCATTTATAGTCTTATTTTAATATTAGATAATTGTATTCTAAATTATTCGGAATAAATCATATATTAACTTTCCTTAATGTAGAAAGCTTAATTATGAAAATTATATGAAATATTGATAGTTTTATAAATTTATATCTTTTGACATTTCCTACAATTATACTTTCACAACCTTTAAAAAATCACTTACTTAACAACCTTATTTTAATATTATAATATTATATATTAATAAGTTAAAAATAGCAAAAGATGGTTAAAATATTAATATAATTAATTGTCAAATAGTTATTTTTTTTTACAAACAAGTGTCAAAGTCTTTTTTTATTTTTTAAGATACAAGTTATTGTAATCTAACATATCAATAGTTGTAGATTAATAAAAATAACTCAGTATAAATGTAGTGATAAGTAATTGTAATCTAACATTTATGCATTTATTGCTTCCCAATTTATTTCTTAATTATTTCTGGTTCGTGTTCCTGCCTCTGAGTTTAGAAATATTTTATAGAATACTCAAGTTCTGTAACATCTCAATTTAGTAGCTTAAATACAAATAAAATAGTGTTTCACATAATCTTATAAAAAATAGGACTATAAAAATATGACATTTATGTAAATTAACTAAAAATCAAAACTAGCTCTATGTATAGACTAACCACGTATACAACTCCCACTAAGACCTTTCACCAACTTTATTGGTCAAGGTAAATTCCTAGGCTAGGACCTCCTACTCCTCTCACCACATACCTCATTCATCTCTACTTGAGAATTTGAATGGTTATTAGAGCATCAGGATAGCTACCAAGACGATCCCTACTTCAATGCACACACTATTACCACCACTACTAATCCTCCTTGGATTAGCATCAACCAAATCTCGACTCAACCTCCTACAAACAATCTCATATCATATACCCATCATTCAAAGAAAAACTTACAAAACACCCAATCAAGTACTAATCCACTCACTCAGCGAGCACGTCTCCTCACTAAGTGAAAATACATTTTCGATCAGCGACAAATTATTCGCCCAACACGTGTATCACTAGCGCTCCAATGGAAAATATTTCAATTAATTCGTCCCATGAGTATTTTCTCGCTTAGCGAGTTAAAAGTTAGTGAACCTTGACTTGAAACTCGCCTAGTAGACCTGCATAATTTTACAGAATATGATTTCTGCATAATTTTGCAATCCCAAATCATTTCCAAACACCCCTAAGAACCTTCACAGATGCTTTGCACATACCAAACACGAGTTTATCAACACTATAAATGTTAATTAATCTCAAGTTTATCACAAAAATTCATATCAATTGATCTTAATTGCAATACCATACATCAACAATTCTATACAGACAGAATTTAAGCACATACCATAATTTCATATCTCTTATATCATACCATAACTCAAATACAATCGCAAATTCACAATACAATCATACAATATTTCCAAATTTTATAATACAACTCAAATCACGTAAATTTATGGGTTTAACCCCCAATTCAATAGGTAAACATCACACAACTCAATCATGCCAGCAAATCACAGTACGACAATGTAATGAGTAATTCAAACATGTATATAACTTACAATAGACGTCAAACGTCACACGCCTCTAACTCTACAAGATGCTCTATCTACACATAGAAACATTACAAGAAAGACCAGGACATACCGTTATGATCACTAATAAGAAAAGACTTATTATTGATAATTAAAATGACGCATGCAAGCGGAAGAGACCTCACATGCAACATAAAACATAAATAGAAACAATAATATATGCATTAAAAACATCATATTTATCATTAAATTTTCCTTCATCTCACCACATTTTTATTTATTTCTCTTTCTTTTCTTCTATATTTTTTTCTTGAATTTTTTCCTTCATCTCACCACTTTTTTTATTTATTTCTCTTTTTTTCTTTTCTTCTATATTTTTTGCTTGAATTTTTTTTTTTTCTATAAACTCCTTTTCTTTAAATTATTTATCTCTGAAAACCTTTCTTCCATTTCTTTTTTTTATCAACTTCTTTTCTCTAATTTCTTTTTCTCTCGACTCTTTATCTTTAATTTGTTTCTCTTCACTAATTTTCATTTCTTTGTTTTTTCTTTTCATCCATCTCTCTTTCACCATAGTTTGAGCATAGATTTTCCAATATTTATTAAAAAAAATTTCTTTATCTTTATACCTTTGCTCTTTCTTTTCTTTCCTTTTTCTCTCCTCATAATTCTCTTTCAATTTTCTCTCCATCTCTAAAACAAACTCATCAAGAATTAATTTTGATAAACATGGAGTTGAGGGATATTTTTAACACCAATATTTGTCATAAGTATGAAAATACAAATGAAATTAAAAGTATAAATATAAAAAAAATATCACATAAGGAATATAGTGGGTTAATATTAATGTTGATAATATTAAAAATACTATTATAATTATTATTATTATTATTAATATAATAATAATATTATTAAATTATATGATTTAAAATATATTTTTTCCAAATACATTTCGAATTGTTTAATTCAAAATGCAATAAAAGTATGCTCAATGACATATCTCCAATTAGAAATGTCAAAAAAAATTCATACACGCGAATATTTGCAAATAAAACTTGCAATAGATAGAAATGAATATATAAATAGAAATCTACGGGTAACGGGTGAGAGTATTTTTTTTAAACTCGCAAGTTAACGGGACAGGTACGAGTGTCATAGGACATGTATTCGTACCCGCTATACTATAATTTAAATTTTTAAAAAAATTAAAAAATGATTAAAATATTAACACATTAGTTTTGAACAAGTTACTTTTTATCAATTCATCTTAAAAAATCCTGTCATTCAACACTATTTAAATGGGTTATTTAGATTTTCTTTGAAATTTATAAATGTTCTATATTGTATTTTATTTGAATTTATAGTTAAAATATATTGTTAAATATTTTAAAATTTTCTTTTTATAAATACTCACGAGTATCCATAAATATTTATAACAGATCATACAGATACGGGACAAAATAAATATTTATCTAATAAATAAGATACAAAGAAACTACTACTTGTATCTTACTCGTGCGATTAACATCCCTAACCCCAATCCATCCAACAATCAGTGCAATAAATACAAATTGGGATGCTTCGCTTTTTATGGAAGAGAATAAAAACCTCGAATATGAGAATAGAATAGTCATGGATCTCAAAATATCAAAATTTATGTATAGATGTATAAAGTTTTTTTGAAAGAGTCAATTATATCAAATATATTAAAATTTAAAAAGAATAAATTTTATATATATATATATATATATATATATATATATATATATATATATATATAAATTGGAGAGACCAACGCCTTCTCTGCCTTCATTATGGTTTGCCATTAGAAGGGAAGGAAAAAGCTTGAACGTGGAGGATGCACGAGCTCAAACGATGGCGCACAAAAACGGTGGAAACTTAGTCCGAGAGGGAGAGGAGCTAAGGGAGTGAAGGGGACGAAGACTTAAGGATTTAAACCTAATTTTAATAAACAATATTTTGAAGATTAAGGATTTTATGGTGCTGCAGGAAAAGAAAAGGTGCAGGAAGAAATAGCCAATCTTTTATCATGCGAAATATATATTTTATTTTCTTAAACCAGACACAAATAATATTGATGTGTCATTATAACTAAGGTAAGATCCCACTTGTTACGACTTTTAGGTATTTATTGGAAACAATATTTTCATAATTATCAAAAGAGGCTGTCTGGTTTTGTTTGACAGGTTCTGGTGTGGAACGTTGGCTCGTCAGAATCTTTCATGAGTTTTACTTTTGTGTGGTTAACTTAATTAATTCATTAATTAGGATATCACAAATAATTACTCCCTGTTACTTTATTTTATTTAACTGTTATTTCCAAACTTTAAAACAACATTAATATTTTTGGTTATTCATATCTTTTTTTATATAATTTTTAATTAATTTATATATATATATATATATATATATATATATATATATGTATGTATGTATTTATCAGTGTAAACGTCGCGTGTGTATGATTTTTTAAATATGTGATATTATATTAGTAGATGATATTGTAATGTTATTAAGTTAATATATAAAATAAAATTATATTTATTAAAAATAAAGTAAAATATATTAGAAAAGATAAAAGAATAACGATTGATAAATAAGAAAAAAAAAAGCAGAGATAGACTATTTATAAAAAAACTGTAAAAGTAACGATTAATTTTTAAAAATTTAATAAATAATTATATTTTAAAAGATAAAATTAAATTTTAAAAAAAAATCTCTTTATATATTATTATAAATTATGATATAAAAATAAAAAAATGTTATTAAATACTTGTTGAAGTAAAAAAACAGAGGAATGGAGATTTAAAAGAAACTTCGACCAATTTATGGGTGCGAATTTAATTTCCAGTCATATTTTCACTCTTTATTGAACAGTTGAACAATTGTCCTTATAAAAATCTCCTTGACCAGTGATTCCTCAAAATATTTTTATATATCTACTACGAATATTTCTTGGGCTGATTAGATCATGGAAAAATATCTTAAACATTGTTAAATTAAAAAATATCTCACCTAATTTCGCTTTCAACTCTCGAAAGTGACCTCATTCGAATAGGTGAGACATCGAATCATTTCGAATCTAGCAGAAAGGTAAAGCAACGTTCAATTTAAGCCACCAAATTCACCTACCATACTTGCAACGTAAAATGTTGAAAGTTGGAGAAGAAAGAAAGAAAAACGTGGATAGAAAAACTGCGGAAGATTTGTCACCGTTCTTCTTTCATGTTCCAGTTATTGGCTATAAATTTCCACATAAAGCCGGCTACCATCACACGACTTCAAGTGCAGGAAATTTGAATAGGAAAAACAGTAAAATAACATAAAATAAAATGGAGATGCTAATTCTTGCAAGAAATCAACATTGAGGTACCTCATTTTGTCTCTATCTAGTTATCTTTTTTCTGTTTCGGCCATAAGAATCAACCTTTCACCGTCATAGCTTGAGTTTTATTAATCTCATGTAGCCTTTGTAGAACACGAAAGAAAAGGCAATTTTTGTGGTCATTGCAGGCATCTGAGTGCCCCAGGCGCTTCCATAATGTAACTGAATTATGGTAATGCTCATGGTTCTGTGAAGATGACATCCAAAACGAGCGACGTGGATGATTTTCCCAAGGGTTTGTGTGGGTGGAGTTGGAAGGAGAACAAGTTGTTTGAGCTGGCTTTGGCCGTGGTGGATGAGAACCACCCAGAACGGTGGGAGATTGTGGCAGCCATGGTGGGAGGAGAAAAGAGTGCAGGAGAAGTTCAAGAACAATATGTATTTCTTTTGGAGGATTTAAATCTCATTGAATCTGGAAAACTGGACCATGAACTGGGAGTGGAAGAAGCTCACACATGTGTCCTAGTTAACTCAATTGACTCCTTGTGCTTGTCTCATAGAGATAGCACCATGTAAGTCCCTTCTCTCTCTTTCTTCAATAAAATCATTCTCTTATCTTTCTACTCTTTGTAGTTTCCTTATCTTTTAATGACACTTCTGGTTTTTGTTTTCAATTTGGTCCATTCCTGCAAAACAGAACTCAAGTAACATCCTAGTCTTTTTCAACCACCTGAAATGTTTAAAAACTTGTTGATATGTTATCAAGTTTACAAATTTGCAAAAGAAACATGTAAGAGGTTGTGAATTTGTGCTAAAACTTAAGAGAAAAAAAGTTTTGGATTCAATATGAAAGAAAGGAGAAATACTGATAGAGCCAGGGAAGAGGCAGTGCATGAGCAGAATCACAACAGATAATTTGTTCTGTCACTCTCATTTTCTTGGCTCTATTGTGTTGATGACTCCATCCATGCTCTGCCTGTTCCCCTGCTCTGTCCTGTTTCTGACTGTTACCTCGACCTTGTTGTGGACATCCTTAACATTAAGCAGCGTCTCATTCTGAGAAAGATTATTCTCCCATTAGAAATTTTGCTAGCTAGATTAAGCACAAAATTCACTCATGAATGCATGTATGATTCTATTCCATTCTTATATTTGATCAAAGGGGGAATGCTTTGTACTTTGCAGTACATGAATGATGTCTGTACTATGAAAAATTGTGTGATGAGTACTGGTACTAGGTAGCACAAAACGTCGATGTGTCATTAAAAACAATTTGTGGAATGTGTGAGGTGAGTGTACTGCTATGTTTTAGTTTGTAGTACTATGGTACTACTGCTTTTTCTAGGTGAATGTTGTATGGTACATTGAAGTTTAGAATTTGATGAATTTCTCAAAACTCTACACTCCGTTTCCGAGGTAGGGGCAATTATACTGTACGTTAACAAATGTATTATATCTTAATGAAAACGTGTTGAAAATATTAATTAAGGATGAGTCAAACATAAGGCTGGTAAGGGAATTATATTTCGGACTCTCTTATTCATTCACAATTTTTTTTTTAAATTGTTTTCTTTTATTATATGTTATTTTCTAACATAAACTTTTTTTTTCAGTTGTACTCTTCATTTAATTGATATGAGGAGAGTAAAATTAGTTATGACAACGGAGGAAACAAATGTAATTACATAAAAGTATATAAAAATAAAAAAAAAAAAAAACTTAAAAAGAAAAAACAAAAAAATAAAAATAAAAAACATAAAATTATATAAAAAAAAAAAAAAAAAAAAACTGCAAGGGGTATAACACAAAAATAATGATAAATCACTTAAGATTTAATTAAAAACAAAAATAAATAAGTACTTTCTTTTATTTCCGTGAAAATACCTAAACTACTGGTATAAAAG
>Ga0099822_1007573_pt1 | contig 14034 bp, 12 predicted proteins | sample CowpeawhiteBW_FD_76839 | JGI IMG/M metagenome (GOLD analysis project Ga0099822, IMG submission 76839) | Root nodule microbial communities of legume samples collected from California USA - Cow pea white BW | ecosystem: Host-associated > Plants > Roots > Nodule | place: USA: California | collected... | reverse complement strand
ATAATATATATATATATATTATATATATATATATATATATATATATATATATATATATATATATATATATATATATATATATTATCCTAACTAATATCATGCTTGATTTTGTGCGTAGCAACATGAACCAGAGTTGCATAAAAGATTGTGAGGATCCAATAACGACATTGGTGAAATTTACTACAAGCATGAGTACAAATGCAATTTCGATTCTTTGGGATGCTACTATTTTTGGTAGAGATAACGAGTTGTCATTGTTCATATATAAATCTGATTTGATGGAGATCATATCAGGCATAGAGGACTTAAATGTCTCTATTTTGCAATTATGGATGATGTAAGTTAATTATTTTAAAATCGTTTCCTTCTTAGATATTAAATGTGTGCTTTCATTATCAAATAAGGTACTTGCATGATTTGACTGCGAAAGTGAGAAAGAATGACACATATGGGTTTATAGACCCTAATTTCATGACTCCAATGGGTAGCAGGAACCTTAAAACAAAAACGTACATAAGTAATTCCATAATGTAGTGAAATAAAAATATTTACATTGCTCCATATATAGATAGGTAACTATATCCTTATTTTTCATTGCATAACGTATAAATTTTACATTTTAAATATATTTCAACTAATTTTCAATGTAGTTGTCATTGACAACTACTAGTTGTGTCAATACCAGAGCGTACCACTTTATGGTTTTGCTCTTGTCATATACCTCATCCCACTTATTTGAAGAGCATAATTGATACATAAGTCTTTTTTAAGAAACTCTTTCCATTATACATTCAACTAGAATATACAATGTCATATTTTCTAACATTGTTTATACTTTAGTGCTTTTAATGGACAAAGTATATTGAGTGGTAGATCGATTGCCAATACGAAAAGGGTCACTAGGATTTCTCTCCGAGTACTGTAAGACCCGTGGAATTTAATTAATTAATAAAGGCGAGTAATATGAGCCTTTATGCCATTTAATATTGACTCATATGACGTGAAAAAGTACTAGCTCAAATGGTTGAGAGTACTTTATTGTGTAAGAGGACTTGGGTTTAAGTGCTATGTATGTCATTTGTGTGTTATTTAATTATTATGGTTTTAATAATATGCTTGAGCATGTTGAGTGATAATATATTCATAGAATTATATTAATTAACACGAAACATGAATTGGTTGAATGGTTGTGCATGAATTTGACATTGAAATGGTCATGGGTTTAAACCTTGGTAGAACCAAAGTAAAATTTCTTTTTGCCAAAATTAATTTTCGCATGAATGTGAAAGGGTGGAGGAAACCCTAACTGAATGGGTAGCCAAGGAAGGGTTGGAAAACCATCTAATAATGGCTCTTGAATGGCCATTAACCTTACTCTAATTAATTTTCGTTTTATTGAATAATGGGGTAATTATTGGGTTGTAATGGAGAGAGAGAAAGGAATTAGAAAGGAAAACAACACTGTATTGTTGTGAGGGTAGGAGGCTGCAAAATTTTACAGTACTAGAGTTGAAATTTAGAGAGATTTAGAGTTTTTGAGTGGAGAGCTAAAGGGAGGCCATTGGAAATCATAAAGCATTGCAACAAATTGTCTTGAGAGAAAGGATATTCAGGTTAGGAGAGTTATCCACGCTAAATTTTATGCTAAGCATGAATGGTATGATATATGCATGTGTTTAATTTCCATGAACTTATGTTTTAGCCAGGCGGCTCATAATTCTGGTGTGTTTCTGGGTTCCTTTGAGGAACCGCCTGGCGGTGAAGCCTTGTATCGCCAGGCGACGCAAGCATGTAACCCATTTCTGGGTTCTCTGATGAAGGGCCTAGCGGTGGTGATTGAATCGTCAGGCGACGCAAGCCATGTTGGCTCAATTTTGATATTTTTTGGGATCTGGGAGGATTCTGAACGGAATGAAGGTTAGTTTCAATTGTTAAGGGATAATTTGATGTCCAACTTCATTGAGTTTCGCGTAATTGAGGGCTAAATGTGAAGGAACATTGAGAATACGTTTTTAGGGCTGACAAATTTGGAGGTTTTGATGATTGGAGTATAATTATTGTGTAATTGCATTATAATCCTTGCTGGGTATAGTTAGAAGGGAATATTATGTTTGTGTTGTTGTATTCTTGTGTAAAAATGGAGGAGACTGGATCGAGAAAGGCAAAAAAGAGGTAAGGGGAATTTCGGTAGGTGTAACAGAACCTGGATTTTTCCCAGGTCTGATGCACCGGTTGGCGAAAGATAGGGTACCGCTAGGCAACAACACTGCACCAGTGGCATTCTGGAGGTTTTAGATGTGATGGTTCGGGTTGGATGTTGTGATAACTTTTGGGCATGAAGTGGTATGGAGAAATTAGTGAAAAGAGATTGAATTTGGATACCTAGAAGATTAGATAGAAAATGTGGTTAATGACATAAGATTAGAACTGAAGAATGGATTGGAAAAATTTGTCTGCTAAGTCTATTGTAGTTGAAATAAAAAAATACAAGAGTGGTTGGTATAGGTTATTCATGTTAAATAACAAGATAGGGTTACATGACTGTGAGGGCTTCATGGATGGAATAATCAAAATACTGTCAGGGAATGGTAAGTATTAACTATAACTTGTATGAGTTGCATAAGGTGAATTGTTAGAGAGTCAATTAATCTTAAGTAAAGCAACTCACTGGTATGATAGGATAGGAGGACTCATATGGGTATAAGAAAATTTGGTAATAAGATAACCATGGAGAATTGGTACTCTAGGTTGTGCAAATGCATGAATGAGAGTTAGCAGCTGAATGGAATGCAGCAAAACCAATACCTTTCGCTGTACTGGTGTGGCGCTTGGCGACGGGGTTCAACCCGCCAGGCGATAGCGGTATCCCGGAGAGTCTGTATGTTGTGAGGCGATAGCTACAATGTTAGTGGGCTCCTAGAACTAGTGCACCTGACGGTGAGAGCAGTCTCGCCAGGCGGTGTCTGAAGCTTTGGTGTTTCTGAGGCGCTACGCACCTAGCGGTACGTGTCCCCCGCCAGGCGGTCTAAAAGTGGGCAGCGCCTAGCGCATTGCGAGTAGCCCCAGGTGATTTTGTTGCAACAGCATTGGGTTTGCTGGCTCGGCGTGCGTGATCTACAAGGCTTTTAGGGTACCTTAAAGGTCGGGTTGTAGTTGTTCCTTGAGTTGTGGCTCGGAACGTATCCCTTGAGTTGAGCTCGGGATAGGGGTTAAGCACGTGACATTCCTCAAGTTGAGCTTGGGGTGGTAGAAGAACACGAGGAAACCCTTGAGTTGATCTCGGGTTGGTGAGTGTTGCCGGTGTGAATGTGTTGTTGTGGCCAGTACAGATGGGTCCAGATGGATTGCCCTCGACAGTAATTAGCTTACGAGTTTGGTAGTTTTGGGACGTTACGAACTATGTTCATATTTGGAAACTCCATCTGACGTTACGGTGTGTGATCCGTAGCATGGTTTCTCGCACGTGCTCTATCGGTTGTGGCCGATAGGTATAACAGCAACACACCTTAAGGTAATTACTAGAAGATGTAGAACACGGTTAGCGTGGTTGTGACCAAATGATATGAAATCAAAGGATGAAATTCTTTTGGTGTAATTTTGTATATATATAAATGTGTTATATTATATTATATTATATTATATATATATATATATGTTTATTCTATTAGCTTATCATGTCTGCTTGTGTTTGACAATGATCGTGTACACGATACACGTGAGCAAAGGATGTTGTAGGTGGATCCGATGAGGCATAGAGACGAAGCAAGGGCTAACTGGGAAAATTTTATAAAATTGTTTTATAATGGATTTTATAGTTTGTAATCTTTGATTATGAACATGGTTTTGTTTATAAATGATTTTACATGTATTCGAGACACTTTAACTTAAGATCAAGTTTTAAATTTCCCGTGTTTTTGAGAAATGAGGTTTTATTAAATGAAGTTGATGTAATAATTCTTTATTTTATTATTTAAAACTGTAATATCCGATAGGGATATTACAAGTACCTCTGCTATGTGTGTGTATATATGCATATATATATATATATATATATATTATATTATATATATATATATATACATATATACATACATATATACATATATATTATATATATATATATACTATTCATTTATTTCTAGTATTATCATTTAATTTATATCTAAATAATTTTACTATGAATGTAGTGTAATAAACAAACTAGGGGCTTTAAGTGTGGTTGTTTCGTCATGCAATAGATGATAACAATTGTATAAGGCAATTATGAAAATGGTTGGGATAAGGTAATTTGTTTTAATTTAATAATCTTCATGTCCTTGTATTAACTTCTCTTATGCTTTTGTAGAAATTCAATGACCCAAGTCCATTGGATTCATGAGCAATGACTTATGTATAACAAGCTTGGGCAAAGTATTTCCTATCTAGAGTTAGTGAGAGTTAGATTTAGTTAGAGATAAAGTTGGTTTAGACTAATTTTGTCATATAAGTTAATTGTAATTTTTTTGGAACTATTTAGATTGAAATTATGTTGGAACTATTTTGATGGGAATTATGTAGGAACCGTTTGGATATGAATTCTATTGGATCTTTTTTGCATTATAGATTAGGTTTAGACGAAAAACAAACCTGCAATTTAAAAGAAAGATACATATAACGATGATTTTTACCATAACTGTCGTTATATGTGTTGTTTCAACGACAGCAAATGCACAACCCGTCGTGGATTGTGCTGTTGTAATTTTCCATTATAGTGAATATAGAACGACGATTCACTAGTGCAGATTATTGTTTTTAACTCGCCTTATATGCCTCGGTTATCAAAAAACCGAAGCATATAATGGTGCGGTGGCATTTTTGCAATTCCACCCAACTTTTATGCCTCGGTTCACAGAACACCCGAAGCCAAAAACGGTGTTATGCTTCGGTTGATAAAAAATCAATGCCAAAAGCTAGCATATGCCTCGGTTGCGGAGAATCGAAGCCAAAAACTCACATATTTGGCCTCGGGTGATTGACAACCGGTGCCAAAATGCGTGCCCTTTTTTCTTTTTCTTCTTCCCCGCCGCAATCTCCATTTCTCTAAACAACTCCATTTCTCTCTTCTCTCTCCCTACAACCTAGCCAATATGCTTGCCTTTTTTTTCTTTTTCTTTTTCCCCACCGCAGTCTCCATTTCTCTCTTCTCTCTCCCTGCAACCTACCCCTCCACCATCACTGGTTCTGCAACCTACCCCTCCACCGTCACTGGTTCGTTGGTTCGCTGCCGCCCTAGTTCGTTGCCGCCACTGGTTCGCCACCGCCGCTGGTTCGTTGCACCTCCATATTACGGTTTGTTGAAAAGGGTGGCTGAAATGCAAAGTGAAAGAGAGGCTGAAACCAGGGGGCTCAAACGTTGGCAGATCTGGGCATCTAGTCTATGACGTAGGAGCTTTGTGTAGTGAGAAGGAGTGGGTTGGCAATACGGTGATGGAGCATGAGTTGAATCTGGTGCAGGTTGCGTATGATGCGACTTCGTCGTTGATGATAAGTGGAGACGAAACTTCCCCTCTCTTTGTTGTTCAAACTCCCTTCGAGACCGATCCAGGGCAACCATGGCGTATTCAATCCTTAGTCGCTACCTTTTTGTTCCTGAAGGCAGAGTGTACATTAGCTACGATGTTCAACAACCAGGTGTCTCCTCTAATTACTGGACCGCTGTTAAGGGAAGTGTGGAGGAGGATGAAAACTTCGTTCCTGTTCCGATTCAATTTGGATATTTCCGATTTCCATCGTGCTCTGGAACGACTTACCACAACTGTAGTGGTGTTCCAAAAAAATGTCCCCTATGGCCTCGGTTCTTACGTTACCCGAGACAGAAAAAGCGTTTTATGGCTTCGGTTAACACCCGAGGCCAAAAGTCATACCTTTTGACCTCACCCCAATATGCCTCGATTCTAAAACCGAGGCAGAATAACAAAAACAACCAGGATCAAAAGCCCTTACTACACTAGTGATTGTACATCAATCGTCATTTTTTTAGTGCTTTCTACAGTTGAAAAAAGCTTCAACAACGACACTTTGGATCATCACGGTCACAATAACTATATGACAACGATTTTTGGAAACCGTTGTTATTTCGAACTTCTTTTAACGACGTCCCTTCAAAGATAACTTTAGAATCGTTTCACATGCCTCTTTTAACCGTTGTCAAAGGACTTGATATAGTAATGATTTAGTAAAAATAATAGAATTGTACAATTTATACAACACTAAAAAAGTTATACAATGCTTATTTAAGCCAATAATTCCAATTAAATCTATTTTTCCTTCCACAACATATTTTCAATCAATTATTCATTACTTTATTTTCAAAATACAAATTTTAATAATCTATATATTACATACCAAATAATAATAAACTTCATTTATTCAAAAATATAATTATACATTTTTTGATATTTAATTGTTTTAAAAAATTACATCAATTAATATATTATCAATTACTACATTAAGAATTAAGAATTAGTAAATTAACTTATTACAATTCTTACATTTAATTTTTCTTATCTCTTTTAATTAATAATTAAAACTAAACAAATAAAAAAGACAACTTTTTTCGTTCTTTCCTTCTACTTAAAAAAAGAACAAAAACTATAAAAAAAAATTGCATCTCAGAATTCGTTTTCTTGAAAATCGAATTCTAACTGATTTTTCGCCAAAATAACATAAAACGAAGGTTAAAATTCGACTATCTAAGAACCTTCTGACATATTTCTCAAGACATATTTTCAAAATCGTGCTACTTTTGTAAATAGAAGGCACTATATACTATATGGGGAATCTACTGCAGAAAAAATTCGTTATTTCACTCCCTTCTTTTTCATAAATAGTGGTGATAATAATAGTAATGTGCAATAATAAAGTATATTTGAATACAGTTAGTGATTGTGGGAGGTAGAAAACAATAGCCTAAAAATTAAACCTTTCATATATGTAAACACGCTGCATTAGATGCCCAATTTCACTATTTGGCTTGCAAAACGGTGCCCACGGTAAACAAAAATATTAAAATTAGATAACATGGTGACCCTACTTACTCTAACATTGAGAACAAAAATGGGCACTAAATGGTGGAGTGCGGGTCCCATCATAAAAACCATCACATCAATATCGTGCACGGAAGATGAGTACTTCCAACTGATATAAAAAAAATTAAATAGAAGGAAACCCACCGATGCATAAAGAGCAAAATATGAAGTTAGCCTTAAAAGTGCACGAAATTAATGGACTTACAGTTATTATTGTTTTAACGTGGTGGCCCCAAAATTCCACTACTCTTGGACTTGGCTGAAGAATGATGCCAAGAACCTTCCATTCTCGGACCGACAGTCCCTGTTTAAGTTAATGACTTATTTGTCAGAAGAAATTTAAAAAAGGAGCAAAATAAATGGGATGTGAAACCAAATTGAGCCTAGGAACTAGGTTACATGTAAGAAATATATTAACAACACGACTTCTTTAAGTAAATGTGCAAAATAAAGTAATTTTTAAAATATTTATTTTATCTTAAAAATCAAACTAACAATTTTTTTATATTTTCTATAAAAAACACATTAATAAAATATTTATTTGAGTCATTGACATTAGTTTTATAAGAGTTATAAAGTTGATTATAGGTTCAACTCCTCGTTAACATTTAAGATATAAAGTTAGTTTAAAAATTTTAGAAAGAAAGGTAAGAAAAATGGTGACCTTAGTCCAATACAATACTATTTTCTTTTTCAGATTTTTATACAATATTATGGAAGGTTCAATTTGTATATAGAAAATCATGAACAAATGCTTGGTACCCACACTACTCCAACCAAACATGCTTCCACATTAGATGCCCAAATTAAAGTTATAGAAAAAAACATTCTACAACTTTTTACTAGCACAAATATATAAATAAATCGGCAAAACACATCTATCTAGAAATCTGACAGTGACTACTTGGCCTCCAATTCCATAATTTGCATTTACTATTTGTCTTGACCTACCTAATCTAATACTGACACGGAAACTAAAATAAAAAAACCGGCAATAAATGGTGCAGCGTGGGTCCCATCAAAAGTTTGCATGCATAATTGGATTCCCATGCAAAAGAATAAATCGCATTACAGATTCTCTGTATTCATGACACCGTCATGCACTGGAAATGGGGTATAAAGAGCAAAGAGAAATGAGGATTTTTTACATTTTTGGAGTAATTTAAATTTGAAATTCCAAAAATGCTGAAGTTTTGAAAAAAATTTCCACGCGGAGAAAGTCGCAGAAATATGGTACGACTTCGTTGTAAAAATACCGTGCTAAAATAATAATATTTCTATTAAAATTAATTGAAGTCATACTAGAATGAGAAGATTTTAGTATAAAAAATAAAATCATTCTATTTTGATATTTTGATATAACTTTAATTGAGTTAATAATTTGTTTAAACAAATACGACTTTAATTTTAAATGTTTTACGAAAATGTTGTCCTAAAAGAGACTTCAGTATCAAAAAATTTTGCTAAACTTTGATAAATAATTACTTTTAGTACAAAAGTCTTAAAATTTTAATATTTTACTTTTATAAATTTCATAAAATAATGCAAAATTACTCTATTTAGTAATTTTGTTAACTTTATCAACAAAAAAGTTTGTTAAAAAAGTTACTTTTGAAAGATAAAAATATGGCATGAAGAGGAGAAACACTTAACATTAACACACTAATGCAATTTTTATTTGGGACAATATATCTTGTTAATTTTGAGAACTTTCTCTTATAATATGAGGTGTCATCTTTTAATTGATTTTGTAATATTGAGTATAAGAAAATGAAAAAATAAAAACCACTCAGAAAATGACACCTCATGTAGTAAAACAAAGTTGTCAAAATTTAGTAGTTAAAAAATTATATATATATTTTTTTATTTTGCCAACTATTCAACGTGGAGAAGAGGCGTGAGGATGGAAGCCGGTGGAAAGAGAAGAAGAAAGGTTTTTGTGTGGTGTTCTGCGCGTGTACGTGGAGGCGTGAGATAGTGAGGTGTGGTTGGGGTTTCAGAAGGAAAATGCATTCCCTTCTCAAAGAAATATATCTATTGCTAACTGTTTTCTTTAAAAGTGCATGGAATTAGTGGACTTATACTGTTATTATCCTTTTAATGTGTCCCTCACATGGTGGCCCCAAAATTCCATAAAAATAGCAAATGCAGAATTAGCGTTTTGGTTGAGGTAACAAAATAGCATTTAACATACTTTTAATGTATTATTGCTTCAAGCAAAGTTTATAAGAAAACCTTTGACTAAAGCATAAAGAGTTGATCGATTTTGAGTGTAAAGCTCCTTCCATTTTCGGTAGACCAATTACTTATCTTCTAACTAATTGCTTAGATATTAAAGATTGAGCAATAATATTTTCACTGTTAAATTTTGACAATTTTTTCTCACAAAATAATATGTTATTTTTTAAATAGTTTTTAAATATTAAAAATAAAAAAATAAAAAAATAAAAAATTATTTAAAAAATATCATCTAAAGTTGTAAGAGAATATGCATGTTCTCAAAACATATATTTATCTATCAACTGTTTAAACAATAAACTGTATCTTTTAAGTCTTTTGATCGAATAAAATTAATGCGTTTCAAATATATATATATATATATATATATATATATATGTATATATATATAAAAGTATATTTCAAAACATAACATTTTAACAATAAGATGTCTTTCAAGTATTTATTGTTTATATAAATTGCTAGTGTTTAGACTGAAATTATAAATTAAAGATAAATGAATAAATTAAGAATCCCCTTATTTTGATTATTATTATTATTATTATTATTATTATTATTATTATTTTAGTGGGCTGTCTTTACATGTGGACCAGGTAGAATTTTCTCAAGTGAAATGTCCCCATTTAACTCATTTTATTCTGATCTTGCATCATCATGCACAAGTCTTTCAAAAGAAAGACAGATGTAGGGAAAGGAAAGATATCAAGCTAGCCCCCACAACCGTTTGGCATCAAAACTTTAAGCAAAAATAGAAAAAGGGTTTATTTGTGATTCCTTTGTGATTAATTAATCACTGAAACCTAAAGCCAAACACGGACCAACTTATTCATAAATTATTATATTAATCCATCCACCACCAAACTTGTTACTTTTAGGGTTTAATAAGGAATGACATACAAAGTTCGAAACCTTTGGGTCATTAGATTAATCATTGCCCATTAGTAATAGTATGACATAATAATCTTATAAAATAAAACGATCCAACTTATTCCAAATTAATACTGACCTGAGTCATTCTGAAACTGTTTCCCCATGGAGTCCCATAGATATCCCCAGGAACCTTTTCTGCGGATCTAAACTCCTCATGCTCCCTCTGCCAAGACGAAATTGCAAATATCAGATGCAATTTATCGTTCTTGAAATGATAACTAGTGAAACAGGATTTTTACAACGAACAAGAGAAGCTACCATAGCAAGACTCGGCGATGTTGTTAACGGAGCCAGAGAAACAGCAGTAGAATCTGAATCACACATAGTTTATGGTCCGAGGAAGAAAAGTTCAGTTTTTTTTTTTTTTCTCAGTAAAGAAAAGTTCAATTTGATATGAAATGAAATGTATTGTGAGCACACATACCAGGCACACTAAACTTTGAGCAATGGCCACATTGGTGACAAAACACAATATTAACGTCCTTGATGTACTGAATCCCATTCTTATTAGTGAAACATCCACTCATAAAAAATTTGTCGGTTTTTGATCCATCATAGAGCCTTGAAAAACACTGTATTAGGAAAAATCTGGAAGAAAACGCAGACAGCTAGAAATTACAAAGTCATGCACACGAGCACATACCTGTAAAGCAGTAAAAAGTTCAGCAGCTGTAGAAAAGTTACCACGATTATTGGTAAAGAGAATAACATGGTGCAGGAAAACACAGAAAGAATAACATGCAACCCTCTTGCATTCTCATCACAGTGCATTTTAACCCCAGCATGGCAGAGAAAGACAGTAAGGAATAGTTGCGATATTAGTGGAAAAATCTAAATCCTTTGCTCAGTTAGTGTTATTTATTATTATGTGTGTCAGGCACACTAAACGGCTTTCATAATCTTTTTACTTTTGTTGAGAGAGGAACCATAAAGTATTACTCTTTTTTGTTTTGTAATATATCTAAATGGTGTAAAGTAATCGATTTATCTCATTAATTTAATTTATTTTTTTCGAAAAAAAATCACTAAACGGTGAACATTTTGAATACATTTTTTTTAATATAAAACATGTAATGTAAAGATGAAAAAAAGAAAGAAAAGAGTAATTGTCTAATGTTTTTTCAACTTTTAAGTATAATTCACCACCCTTCACCAATAAAAAGATGAAAAATAGGTCGCTCCACTCGCTCACGCAAAAGAAGGAAAGCAGATTTGCTTTGACTTGAAAAAATGTTTATTTATAATTGAGCCTGTCTAACCCACGCTCCTTTTTTTTATTTCTTTAAAAATATTATAATTAAAACACGCACTAACAGAACCAAAGACCCTAACCAAAATACACAAAACCCTACAATTAATTAGAAACCAAGTAAATTACTAAAAGAGAGGAAGCACAACAAACCAAGCTATTTCTCCACGAATTCGCAGTTCTTGAAAGCCTCGAAAGAAGAACCGAGCTTCTCAAGCTCATTGAGCCTGATCTCAATGCACGAATCGGTTCCCAGTCCTTAGATTCACCTTCCCCTTCGTTTTTTCACTCCTCCCAGAAACTCAACCTCCTTATCCTCTTCTCGAAATCCACAATACCATCCTCCTCCGCAGAAATTAGCGTTCTTTATCATGGAAAGGTCGATTCGAATCTGCGGAGACGGCAGTGGCGGCGTCGAGACTCGAAGCGCCGCTGTTGAAGCTCGTCGGGGCTTTGCCGGAGTTGATCCAAGGTCCGAGATCTGCTCGGTGCAGTCTCGAAGCGCGGAGCGCTGCCACTCGCCCATGGTGTGGCAGGAAAAGGGGGTAATCCAAAAAAGGGGGTAATCCAAAAGATAAATGGGAGAGTGAGAGAGTGAAAAAGGGAGACTGAGAACTGTTTCTTTGAAATGGAGTGGAACGAGAAGTCCTTTTTGTTTTTTGAAAAGGAAAATGATAGTGATCCATATTCTTCTGATTTTTTTTTTTTACTCTACGAGGTGGCATAGGTGAATTTTATTTTTTAAAAGTTAAAATTAATTTTATGAAATCATTTTACATTTAGATTTAGCTTTTATATTTTTTATTAAAACTTCTTTTGTAGAAAGATATTATAGAGAGCGGGGGTAGGCGTGAAAATTGAAAGGATAAGAAAGTATAACGAAGAAAGGGAAAAGAAAGAAAGGGAAAAGGAAGAAAGAAGAAAGGAAGAAGGGAGAAAACGTGTGTTGTAGTGAAATCGAAGAAGGGAGAAGACGAACCTCACGGAGTTAGGGTTTTTATTGTTTTTCATTGTTCGATTCAGCATCGTGGTTCGTCGGTCTAATTTTTTTTTTTTTTTTGCGTTTCTGTAATATGCCAACAATTTCGTGGTTTTTTTTGGATCATCACTTGTGAGCAAACATGTTATCACCCATACATCATACAAGTGCAATTAACTTGGCTATGAAACCACATCAAAGAGATAATTACAAATGAACTAAGATTATCTAAAGTGAATCACCCCATAATCAATTATTGACTAATATAATATGGAAGTTCAAAAAATTGAGTAATATCACATGATTGCAAAAAATGCAGCACAGATCATCACTTGGGTGCACATAAGCCATCACTAACAAATCAAACATGTTTAATCCACTTGTGAATGAAACCACATGAAAGAAATAATTAAAAATCAACACAGATTATCCAAAATAAATCACCCAAAAACACGTATTGACTACTATAGTATGAGTTCAAAAAATTGAGTCATACCACATTATTGCAAAAAATGCACCACATGTCATTACTTATTTGCACACAATTCATCACAAAAAAAAAAGACAATTTTAATCAACCTATTCAGAAAACTAGTACTTGGTTGATTAGAAAGCTACTTCTACTTCAACTTTGACTAATTTACATCCAAAGTAAACCCAACAATGAATAATCATGTACTTCAAATGCAAAAAATCAAAACTTTGGGTCTGTTAAATACTAAAACAAATCCTAAGACAACAAATAGAAAAAAAAATCGTCATACCTCCAATCTCGTACAATCACTGTCATTCGTAGAACTGCAACCTTCGAAAACAATGGTTGAATAACCAAAACCCAATGGAGGAGACGCTTCGTCATAACTCCTTTTCACAACAAACACTCGTCATCAATAAAATCCGAACAAACCCCGTCGTCAACAAACCCTAAGCCTTTCAAGGTTTAGTCGCGACAGAGATTCTGCCACACTGTGCTATCTTCTGCGCTCAACGTCTTTTGCTATCTTCCTTCGCCAGAAGAATCACTCCAAAAACCGTTGTCGTTGTTGGTGACAAGAGAAACTACGACTGCGCCGAGAGAACGGGTTGAGAAGATAAACTACGAGTGAGTGCGGGGAAGAAAGGAAAAATTGTTCCAATTTTTGACTAAAAAACCCTTCGCTAGACGAACCACTCCTTGTTGGTGAGAAAAAAAACGACGACTATGCGGAGAAAAGGGGGTGAGAAGTTTCTCTTTGAGTGAGTGCGCGGGAGAAAAGAGAAATTGTTCAACTCCTCGACTAAAAGTCACGTCTGAATGTAAAATGGTTTTATAAAATTTATTTTAATTTAAAAAATAAAATTCACCTATGCATGCCACCTCATGGAATCAAATAAGGGGTCATAATATGGAGTCAGGGTATTATTTTCATTTTGAAAAAGATGACCGATGCAAAATGGCTTATATACTTTTTTGTCTTCATCTCTTTTCTATATTTTTTTTTCGGTATTTTGTTTTTTTTTTTTTTTTTTTTTTTTTTTTTTTTTTTTTTTTTTTTTTTTTTTTTTTTTTTTTTTTTTTTTTTTTTTTTTTT
>Ga0099822_1007568_pt1 | contig 14038 bp, 3 predicted proteins | sample CowpeawhiteBW_FD_76839 | JGI IMG/M metagenome (GOLD analysis project Ga0099822, IMG submission 76839) | Root nodule microbial communities of legume samples collected from California USA - Cow pea white BW | ecosystem: Host-associated > Plants > Roots > Nodule | place: USA: California | collected... | reverse complement strand
TTTATATAAAAAATAATTATATATATAAATATATAAATATATATATATATATATATATATATATATATATATATATATATATTAAATGGGTTATGGTTATTATTTTATTAGTCAAAACATTAAAGTGGTCAAATTAATATAAAAGTTATGACTAAAGATATATATGTCATAAGAGATTAATGGTATAGATACAATAAGCAATATAATTTGACGATGGACCAAATTAAAAATATATTAAAATTTTAAATGTAACTAATAGATTTTACATAAAAGGAATATTGTGTTCCCTATTTGTATAAATACCCCATATTATTCTCGATCTTTTCCTTTCATCAAACCTAAGAAGGACCCTGAGCTGTTCTACATCTGAAATTGTTAATCTCATCGCTTTCATTATTTCAACTCACAAATTCAGGTACGTTTTTTAATTCTATTTTCATCATGAATTCAATAATGCTTTAATATTTGATTGTGCTGGTTGTATATGCAAAACATATTCTAACACTTGATAATAACGTAGTTCTTATTTAGTATTTTATTTTCACAGTTTATGCGAAATTCTTATCCTTAATAGTTTAAATAAATTATATCTATTCACACATTTCTTTCTATTAGAATTATTGATCGAGTATTCTTTTATAATTTATTTGTTTACTATACATTTTACTTAAAAGGTTTTTATTTTTTATTGTATTATTTGTATCGATTAAATTAGCAGATGCATATCACAGGATTTCATGGAATGAGGTATGAATTGCATGGCTCACACTTGTCCACCCAAATATAAGAACGAGTATTTTGATGTACAAAAAATAGTTATACTCTCATTTCTATGGCAAATAGTTGTATATGATACATTTATGATTTTTCTGCAATACCTATTTTGGATAAATGTATTGTAATTTCTATCGGTTGATAGATATTTTTTTTTTCAATTAAAAAAATCAATGAAAAGCGAAAATCAATTAAACTTCTTTGAATTTGCTTTTACATTTCAGAATGTAATTCTTTTAATACATTTTTGTTTCCTTAACATTTTAGAGAGAGTGCTTTATAAATTATGAAAAAAGAAATTTCATACTAATAATAATAAAACAATTTTTTTTTGAGAATATGTTTTTGGAAGAAATTTTTAGCCAAAGCTTCACTGGAATTATATTGAGAAAGTGAAAGTTATTTTAATTTAATTCGAAAAAATAAACTTATTTCAATTAATGTTTATGATATCATAAATATTATCAATAGGTTGAGAGGTGAAAACATAAAATAGTGTGTAATATCTAAAAAAGCATAATAGTGTTTTGAAAATGAGAAAAAAAAAAGAAACAAAAAATTTAAAAGAAACAAAAAACGTGTGTAGCAGAAAAAGGGGAGTATATATAGCAGGCCTATATTGGATGATATGAAAAGTTGTGGATGTACAATTTTTCATTAATTTTGTTCTCTCATTTTTATTAAATATTTTGATTTAGGGTACAATTAGTTTAAAATTTTAGATATATGGTATTAGTTGTCATTCTTAAAAATTTTGTTCTAATTTTAAAATAATAATAACCTTTAAAAAAATATTTAATAAAAATGTAAATTTTAATAAAAATATCATTATAAGTTTTATATAAAAATTAAATTTGGTATCAATTTCAGAAGAAAAAAAATGTTTAATTTTAAACAAATTTGAGACTAAATTGGACAAAAATAATAAATATAAAAATCAAATTAAATATAAAATATTAACTCGTGACATGTGAGATTAATAGTGAACATTTTTTAAAATTAAAAAATTTTTAAAAAAATAAAAAAAAATACAAAATAACACGTGACCATTATTATTCACTACCATTAGTTATTTAAACGACATTAACAAAAAATATTAAATTAAACAAAACTGATGAAAATTGAAACATATTCGAACAAAGATACAATATTAAGACTAAAATGGCAAAACTCAATACTCAATGAAAATTGAAAAAAAAAAACGTATTTTAACCTTTTGTTTTCTACGAGAATATGTAAATTTTTTATCAAATTTATAGATATAGGCAAGTTAAGGAATATATATGTCAACATAATCTTTTAATTTTATTTTTAGGAAGTACCTTTGTTAAAATGTGAGGGGAAATCAGAAGCACGAATAACATATTTTAAATTATTATTTTTTTAATGTTATCAGAATCCTATATTCATGATTTTGGTAATATTTATTTTGTATTTTGATGATAGTTGTATGTTTGATGAAAAAGACACAGAACATGTGTGACATTAATAAAGTTTAAAATGTATGAAGATATACGAGAATAATAAATCACTAGTTTGTTTATTCATAACCACATAATCACCTATTTCTCGAACACATTTCATTACTTTCTTTGCATATTTTTAGTGATCAATACTTGGATCAGTCTAATATATCCAAAAACTCTGTTGTAATTTAGGTTTACATAGATATTTTAACAACCGAAAGCATATGAAATATTTTTCAAGTGTTTTCCTTCAAAGTTGTTTTTCACGTACTAGTAAATAATTTATCACTCTTCGTAATCGGATGAAAAAATTTTCATGTTAAACCTATATAAACTTATTGTATTATATTTATGTTTAACGAATAGTAATTTAATAAAGTGGAGAAGAAATAGTCAATACACTCATTTTTAACGCAAATATATGTATATCATAAATTTATTATAATTAATTTCTGATTGGTTGATAGATAATTTTTTTTTTAAAGTTGAATTCGTGAAAAGGGAAAATCAAGTAAGTTTAATTTAAATATATTTAGAATGAGTTTTAATTTTAAGGAATGTGGCAACAAAATAGTTTGTTTTCTTCAACGAATTCAAACACAAATCAAGGAAAACTCTTTTATTTATCTGATAATTTGTTATCATTAGAATTTGACAGATAAAAAATAACACAAACACGAATATTCGAATTGTAGATTGTTATCTTCATCTCTCCTTAGTCAAACACAATGTTCTTCATCTGGGCAACAAGGTATAACATGAACTTCAATAATGTTTGATTAAATATTTATGGTTGAGAATTCGTTCTTATATTTTGAAGGTTCAACATTGAAGAGATTTTCTAATACTTTCTCCATTTCATTTGATACCTAAAGCATCTTCAAAACATTTAAGCCTGCACTAAGGTAAGTACTCTCTGTCCCTCTCAGTTCATATGTATCATAGTATTTTGTTCATACTATTGAGTTTTATATTTTGTTTTCACACAGAGAAAAATAAATTTTCAACCAAAACAAATAAAAGGTGAAAATGCATAATTTTTTACAAATTTGTTCAACTAGTTTCTAATATATTTTTCCAGGTGAAAATTTGCATAACCCGACTATTAAATAAAAGTAATATTTTTAAACTATTACATATGTAAGTTTCATAGTTTGCTAATGAATTGATAAATTCATGTGTTCCTCTTCAAGGTTCTTTATCTTGAGTTACCTCTCGTTAAGGTTCCTCTTAATTTAGAAATGACTAAATACCTTTTTTTTTTATCTCACTATTAATTATACAATTATTCAATTTTCTTTTTAACCTTTTTAGTCCAACATTTATTAAAGTGAATAAATGTGATCCCACTATTAAGGTTAACCTCGTTAGAGGATGTATTTTTATTTCAATAAAACAAAAAGTGATCATATTAGTTATTCTGATTCTAAAACTAAAAAAGGTATTAAGTCGTCGGAATTATTGTGCTCCGTACGAGAAAACCAACAGAGTCTTCCTATTATAAGCATATTTAGAAGACATGCCATCTAAGAATCAAGAAAGTGAAATCCTTTCATGGAAAATATTCAAATATAAGTTAATGCAAGTTTGGCAAAGATGAATTTAACAAAAATAAGGGAGAAAATAAATATATTCACAAACTTTATATTCGATTTGATGATTAAGTTTCAACTTTTTAAAAGAAAATTTTTCAATATCAAACATTAAAAATATTAAGATTACTATAAAGTTTAAATTTGTGTTTGATTTGAGAATTTTATAATTTCTAAAAAATTGAATACATAGAATTTGAATTGTTATTAATTTTAATCATTTAGACATTGATAACAGTTAATAACGATTCAAATATGTATAAATTGTTGTTGAATTTGAATTTTTAATTATATTATATATATATATATATATATATATATAATTTTAATTAATAATAAATTAAAAAATAATAATATTAATGATGTCAATAAAAAAACAATTGTTTTAGACAATGACCGAATATAATGTTTATAAACTTTCACAGGAAAATTTTTGTAGATAACGGTTGAAAAATAAATTTTCCATGGTCATGAAGAAAATTTTAATGAGCATTGGTCAAGAAATAATTATTGACATTGTTCAAAAAAACTATTTTTGTTTGACATTATCTAAAAATAATTTTAGTTCACGTCAATCGAAAAAATCATTTAACATTATAGTTGAAAATTTTCGTTCATATTAAAATCACCTAGGTAAGGGTGCCGGTAAAAAAAAATCAACTAGTGAAAAATGGTGATATTAGAACAGGATATAATGTCGGTTGAAGCAGAACCAATTTAATTTAAAACACGGTGACAATTTTGTAAATACTGAAAAATATTTTAAATTGGTAATAGAGAAAATTGGTCTAATATATACATATTAGATCGGTTTAAAAAACAACCGATCTAATATGTTTTCTGCACTATAAATTACAAAATCTCTTTTCACTTTTTGAACTTCTTCTCTCCCTCGCCTCCATGGTCTTCTCTCTCGCACCTCCATTGCTTCTTCTTCTCTTCCAGGCACCATTGACCACCGTCGTCGTGCCGTACCACTACCGCACTACTCTTCACCAAGCTTCTTCTTCTCTTCCATGCCACTCTTCAACAACCAATGCATCAAGTTAGTGTTTTTTCCATCATTTTCTCATGCTTAGGGTTTTTGTTTGTGGAGAAAACTCTCTTTGTAGTTGTCTTTCTTGGTGCTTGGTGCTTTCCCATCGCCTTTGCAAATGAAGCAAATTTGTGATGTTGCTGCTATACCGAATGTGCACCATTGGTCCCCATGGTGTTTCGTAAAATCTCTTAGTCAAGTTTGTGGTTGGGGTGGAGAGTTCTCCACGATGGTTAGTTCGTGGTTCGTTGGTGTTGGTTCATGGTGGTTTGTTGATGGTCTTTGGTAGTTCATTGTTCTCTCTTTTGTTCCTTTGCATGGTCACTTTCGAAAATATTTTTTTTTCTTTTTAGTAAGAGATATTTAAATCGGTTGTTTCAGAATCGATTTAATACATCTTTAACATATTACATCAATGTATATTAGATTAGTTGCGGAACCAATCTAATATACCCTCCAAAATCGATTTAATATACCTATTTTGTACCGATGCTCATCTAGGTAAGAGTATTAAATTTTGGCATTTGGATTGTTATGTAGAAAAAGTCAACCCTAATTATCAATCATGTTTTTTTTGCCTAATTAGTCTAAACCAAACCCATCCAATAATTATTGTAGAGTTAAAGGCAAGAGTTGAATTCCTAGTTAAGATTATTTATTGGTGATTTGTTATTTGGTAAGTGGAAGAAAAGTTTTATAGTTTTAACTGATCATACTAATTTCTTTCACTTTTGTAAAGAAAATTATCTAGCGAGTGCTTGTTTAGGAAAACTAATTTATCCCATTTACAACTTTCTATTTGAAAATTACAAAGTTAAAATAATAATCTTTTAGTAGTTAGATCAGTAAAATTTATCCCATTGTTTATTAAGAAGATTCCAAACCGATGTGAATTTAAGTTTCATAAAAATAAAAAAAAAATTAAATATTATATAAGGAATAAAATCCATAAATATATTATTTTAATAATCCTCGAAAGACTTGTCACGTTGGATCAATACATTCAAAAACTAAATGTTCAATTGGTTCCTTTACCTGCAATCAATTGATTTTTCTCAATGAACTATAATGATGTTGTTTTATAGTAGTGGTCCTCATTTTCAGGTGTCGGAGTAAGAACAGTATCGTCCCACCATGATTTAATATGGTAGACTTTTATTATTACCTAATTTGGTGTGGTGTTCATCAACTTACAACTTAAATTTTTAGTTAATGTTTTTTCTTTAGAGATGGTGGATCGGTCTTTAAAGTATCTTAACTGTGAGCTATTCTTGTTAGCACATTAATTGCATCTTCTTTTCATAACTTAGTTAAATTAATTGTGTATTAAGGGCTATAGGTAATGGGCATACACGTTAATAAAAAATATTTATTTCAAGAATTTGTCCCATCCATATACGGAATTTGTGCCTAGACTTTTATCGGCCTTAATTTGGTAGTGTTAATCAATATAAAAATATAAAATTTATAAATTTATTATCTTAAAGTTTTAGATTAAAAATTTTGTTTGAATTAAATCTCATTTAAATTATCTATTATAAAATGTTGATCTCATCTCATAAGATTCGGTTAAATTTAAAATATATATTTTTACCATATTTCCCTATTATCAGTGTGATATCTTACTCTATTAGAATTAAAACATTTTCACTAACTTACATACAATTTATGTTTGATTACAGCTTTTGGTTTTGTGATAAATATTTTGGAAAACATTTTTTTCTTCACAAGTAGACACTAGTTTGGCAGAAGAAACGGGGCATCCAAAAGCAGCACGGAATGTCTTAAACAAATGTCGTGAAAATTCTTTGAAATGAAGACGGATATTGTAAAAAATGGAAAAAACTCAATTCAACCATGCATTCTTAATATATACTACGCGTAGAAAATTATTTTTTTTCTTAATCTCATCAAACTAGTGTAGCTATATTGTTGCATGTATATATTACTCAACTCGTACAAAATTTGCAGTCGAAAGATTTGGAACTGCTAAATTTTAATTACAAAACACCGTATGCATGTCACCTATAATATGAAAGTGTGTTCTTTACATGTTGCCCTAATGAAAAGTTAAACTCTTTACATGAATGCAATTTGGTATGTAATAATAATGGTGTCTAAGAATGTTTAGTTGAGAGTTTTCTCATTTGTGGTCACGTAATAAAGTATTTCGAGTCTCTCTCTAGGTTTAATAAATTCCTTGTTGATGTTCAACGTTTGTGTTAGTTCGACATGAATATATATTTCATGCTGTCATATGTTGTCTAGGTCAAAACAAGTGATCGAGAAACCAAGAATACCACAGAAAAAGCCAAAAACAAGGTGGTTCTGAATCTCAAATAATTCACTGCTTCCTCTACTTTGCATCACTTTTCTTCACGCTGAAACTTTCTCCTAAGTAATTTCCTCAAAACATAGGCACTTCCTTATGTAGAACATATTCTAACACGGCACCAACCTTCAATTACCACACGAAACGTCCCAATCTAACTATTTAGTTAAAGCGTATATATGATCAGTGTTATCATCACGTATCATATATGGCATGTACACACCACAACATGTAATTAACGTTGACAACATGGGAGAAAACCAGTGGCATATGCTGACTGACACGAGGGTTTTCCTAAGATAACAGTTTTTTTTTTTCTTTCATGTGTGTTGTTGCATATCTGTCGCCATGTTCATTTCCCTTACAAGTTTCCAAACACTTTTTCTTCTGTTCTTTAGGTGTTTCACACTTACAATTACATGTTGTGTTATGTTATAAAGAGAGAGTTGAGAAGCTTATTTATTGATTTTTGTTTTTGTTTTGTGCAGAGAGAGCAATGAAAAAGAGGGGTTTGAAGCATTGTTTCACGTCATCGCAGGTTGTGTTGAGCATGATAATGGTGCAAGGTTTTGTGACAGGGATGCAGCTTCTTTCAAGGGTGATATTGGTTCAGGGTTCCTTCATCTTTTCACTCATTGCTTATCGTCATATTGTTGCTGCAATTTGTGTTGCACCTTTTGCTCTCTACTTTGAAAGGTACGTTTTTCATTCTATTTCTTACTTCTTCATTATTTTTCTCTTATTATCTATTTATATATATCAACTTTTATTAGCTGGTTTTTTACTTTTTTTGTTTGGCCTAACCTTTTTCTAATGTGGAAAATGATTGAAATTAAGTTTATAAGAGTTCTAAAATAAAACACAAGTGCTTTTGGTTTGAAACTCCCACAAGTCACAACCTACTTCTACTACTCTTCTGAATAATCTTTGTATTAGGGTTTAAGATCTTCTAATGTAGTTCTTTCTCTTCTATTATTTTCCTTCTTCATTTTTTCTATTTTTTTAGAAGATCTCCTATATCACGACTCTTATGAGAAAGCTCTTTCACTAACTAAAATTTGTTAAACGTAGTTATTGTTTTCCTAACATAAATAATAACTTAGTTTTCAAAAAGTTTGGTTAGTTTCATACTCCATAAACTTTTATAGTCATTTTACATTCATTATTTTACCCTTTTTTTTTTTTTTACAAATACAAAAGTCTATTTTTTAAAATAACTGTATTATCCTTGAAAGTTGTTATTAGGTGTAAAAAAAAACATTTTCCTTTTTAAAATGGTGTGTTTCATTTAATTTTCTTTTCTATAAAGAAGAATGACGGTAGTAATTCTAATGATACACCTTGATCATTATAAGAAAATTATTAAATAATAATCAAATTTAAAAATAAAAAATTATTATTATATAGACTAAGATACAGACCATTTTTTAAATTAACTAAAAATTAATGATACCTAAATTAGTCTTTATTATTAATAAAAAAATTATATTTAATTTCTGAATTAGAGTTTAAATTAATTTCTAATTAGTTACCAAAATCATAAGTAGCTAAAGTCTCTTTAAACAATGATACAAATCAATTTAAACACTAATTTATAAATTAATTATAATTTTTATTAATAATAGTCATTATTTTAGATATTAATATTTTTGTATTTATAAAATAGTATATAATTTAATCAATATAATGTTATTTAATTATTTTTTATAGTAATTGTTTTATAAAAAAATATTAAATAAAAGAAAAGTAAACTTATCTTCTCTGAAATAATACAAATTCCTACTATATATAGTTTTAAAATAACCATCCACAAATGTTAATAAAATGATACTCACTTTTATCTAAATTTTAAATGGACGTGATCTTTCTTATATTTTTAATAAAACTTTATTCATCTCTTTTATCTGATTTAAAAATAATATTCACCGAATCTTAAATGAAAAATTCTGAAAATTTAATGAATTTAATCATATATTTTGTAATTAGTTATTATTTTATTTTAATACTTTTTTAAAAAAAGTATAAATTTATATTTTAATAAATACAGTTTATCACGACAATATAATTTTTATGATAACAGTAACATATAATAATTAAAGATTAATTTTTTTTAATAAAAATCTTTATCTTTTAACATTTTAATTTTTAATTTCTATAACTTTTTATTTAAGTTATAATCAATAAGAGCCATATTTAAGTAAAATAAGAAAGAGGATTTTAATTTATTAAAATATAAACAAAGTGAGTATCATTTATTAAACTTATAAGAGAAATAACTATCTATTTAAAAATTAGAAAAGATGAGCATCATTTTATTAAAAACATAAAAAACATGAATTTCTATTTTAAAATATGGGGAAACATAGATGTCATTTAGTATAACTTCAGAAGAGGTAAATACAATTCTCCTATATAATGACATGTTTATTTATATTGTTTTGAAAAGGATTTAAAACAATTAAAATAATTAATACAAATATTTTATCCGATATAATTTTTTAGTTTTGATTAAATAAATCTTTTGCTTAGGGCCATAAGTCTAACTCATAAATAGACATAAAAAATAAAATAATTTAATATCTTAAACACATACATAAAATTATATTTTCTTAATTGGTTTTTTTAGTGGTTGATGTTTTCTCTTGCAAATGATTTGGGTTGTGAATGCAGAGACCGCACATTGACTTTTACTCCCAAAGTTTGGTTTTGGCTCTTCGTTAACGCATTAATGGGGTATGAATTCTTTACTTACTATTTCCACCCCTATATTTGCTCTTTCCACTCCAAACTTTGTTTGTTTTTATTTACAACAAAAATAGTTTTAAAGAATCGTGTTATGTTCTTATGAATCATATAACTGTGCATGTTATTTTTGGTTTATGTTTTATAAAAAATAATTAGATACATTTAACTATTTCCAGAAATAATTTTTTAAAAACACAGTAAAAATGGAAGATTTTTTTATTTTAAGAATCGATAATTTCCGGAAACAATTTATGAAAACTTGTAACATGAGAAATGCAACATTCGCATGTTCACGTTTCTAGGAATGAACTGTTTAATCAGTAAAATAAACATATTTTGTTCTAGAAATGCATTCTTTCACCCTTGTTTAAAAAAGTTTATGCTAAAAGAGAAAATTGAGGTGAAAAATAATAAAAACCTATTATAAGATTTAGAAATGATAAAACAGGACTTATCTCTTTTATAAAACCGTGTTTGATTTTATTTGGATTAATTAGTAATTTAATCTTGACTTTTGTTCTTATTTATATTTTTTATTTAATTAAGTTTTAATATTTTTCAAATAGAGTCAATTTGTTTTTTGTTAAATTAACGCTATTTAGAAGGTGTTATACGTCAATTTGATATCTTTTATTTTAAAATCTCTTTAGTTTGACATATGACATTTTTTTAGATTTTGATACATGATAAATTTCAAATGAGATTATTGTTAATTTAACGAAAATATCAAATTAACTTTATTTATAAAGATCAATATGAATCATAGACTTAATAAGTAAAATATTGTATAAAGAATATAGCGTATAAATACATATATTATTAAGAAAATAATTTTTTAATAATTAAATTTTGATAACTTTATTTTATAATTTAAAATGATATTTTTTAAGTAACTTTTTATTTTTTTATATTGCAAAACTATTTAAATGATGTCATTTTAGGTTATAAGAGAAAGTTTTCAAAATTATCGTTATCTATATCATTACGATCTTCTTACACTATGATGGCACCAACTACAGAATGACTCTGGCTCAAGGATTATTCTACTATGGGCTGAGAGATACTTCAGCTACATACTCTGTCAACTTTCTCAACATGGTTCCAATATGCACATTCCTTACCTCTGTCATCTGCAGGTACCACTAACATACCACTCTATTTTCTTCAATCTGCCAAATATCAACAACATAACCACCATTAGTTGATGAATCAATGTAGATTCGAGAAATTGGGACTCCACACTTGGGCTGGTAGAACTAAGTGTGCAGGGGCAATTCTGTGCGTTGGTGGAGCATTACTTACCACTCTTTACAAAGGAAAACAATTTTATCTTCATCATCATACTCATCATGCTCAAACCGCTGTTGCAGCACACCCTACCCACATGCTTCAGGGCACTTTCCTCTTGATCTGCAGCTGCTTCTCATACACAGCTTGGTTTCTTGTGCAAGTACATATCTCACACAATTTTAGATTCTGCCTTAATTTTTGTTAAATTTATTTAATGTTTCGAACGGGGTTTAGTGTCATGACTAATCACAGTAATTTCAATAGTTCTGCGAGAAGAAAGGCTTTTACTGTGACTATTTTCCTTCTGAAATTGCTGTATTAAATTCATTAAACAGGTACAATTGCTTAAAGTATTTCCATTGAGGTATTGGGGAACAATGCTATCATGCGTTATAGCAGCAATTCAATCAGGAATCGCAGGTGTCTGCATAGATTCTAGTAAGGCTGCATGGAGATTAGAGTGGAATCTGCAACTGCTCACCATAATCTACTCTGTAATATATTCTTTACAATATTTGAAATCAATGAAACACATGAATGAATGAAGATGAAGCTTAGTTCTTAAATGTGATGAACATTCTGAAGTGATTGTTTATTTGTTTAGGGAGCATTGGCCACTGCTGCTACATTCTGCATATTATCATGGGCTGTTGCAATCAAAGGACCTACTTATCCTCCAATGTTCAATCCCCTCTCTCTTATTTTTGTGGCCTTTTTAGAAGCTTTCATACTTGGACAACCACTAACCTTTGGAACGTATGAATAATATTTCTTAAATGGTTTTACTGCTTCAATTCTGTGTAAAGAGTAGTAACCTTGAACAATGTTGTAGCTTTTGTATGACACATAGAAAACAAAACACTGATGTATATAATGTATGTATACGCAGGTTGTTGGGCATGGTTTTGATCATGGTGGGGTTGTACTCCTTCTTGTGGGGAAAAAGTAATGAGAAAAAGGGCATGACTCAGCAACCAATTGTGGCAGCTGCAGAAGTATCAAATGTCACTGATTTGATTGCTGGCCCAGAATCAACGGCTACAGTAGTGCCAAGTTCTTCACCACTCAATACTATAACTTTAGTATCTGAAACTCCTTACAAAAACTGAAAAAAGAAAAAAAAAAACTTCATTTTACCTTTTTACATATGTAGGCCTGATAAATCGATGCTTAATATAAATAAATTTTGTTAGCATCTTATGTCAATTAATTCAAACTTTTATAGACACATATATGTATATATTATCAGAGTTGTCATGAAACATATTAAAGAAGAGACTCTTAAGTTATTCTTCAGAACAGGGTAATCAGGACTGGGCAAAATTAATTTATCTATATAATACTATAATTAATTGCATCATATTGGAAAAAACTAAACTATTTATAGTAAAATTTGAACTTTGACTCTTTTTTAATTCAGTTTTTAAAAATTGAACTTCAACAAATTAACTCCTCTCCTCTCTTTTCTTTGAACCCTCCCTTCTCTTTTCTTTTCTACTGCCACCCTAGTCAATTACCTTTGTTTCATTATTAACTTATATTTCTGTTTCCCTATTTCCATTTTTATTATTAATTCACACACAAAATCACTCGCTTCACCATCTCCCAATACACTTTTCTTTACATCTTTCCTATCCTAGGTTTATGTAAAATTCTTTATATAATTTTGCAAACCATTAGAAAATAAGAAAACTTTAAATAATAAATCTATATTTATACATAATACAATTGAAGGTAGCATAAAGTGCAAGTTTTTTCATCAACCACAAAAAGAAGAACACACAAAATTAACTAAAAGTGGAAAGTTTAAACACTTCATTTTTTTGACAAGGGGCAAAGTGCGGCTCTTACACGTGTGATCTCCTCTTTTTGCTTTAAATTCAAAAAGAAAAATTCATCTCATGTGCTAAAACCCTAATTTTTTCACTCTTAACTTTTCTCTCACCTTCTGCCGTCTCAAACCCTAAATTTTTTCACTCCCAACTTTTCTCTCATCCTCTGCTGCCTCAAACCCTAATTTTTTCACTCTCAAATTTTCTCTCATCCCCTGCTGTCGCCTCACTCTTCCTCTACGAGCAAATCCTTATTTTTCTTTCTTCGCTAATTTTGGTTTCAAATTTTTTTGTTCGATTTTGTTCTCTTCAACCCTTATTTTAACGATTTCTTTTTTATGTAAAAGGAGGCTCTTTACCACACCTTTGAAGGTTTGGAAGGTTTGTTCTCTCCAACACTGATTTTGGTTTGTATTTCGAGTTTTCAAAGTTTAATTTTGGCTTGTATTTCTGGGTTTCAAAGTTTATTTCAATCTTTTTCTCTTTAGATCTCATTTTTTTCTATATATTTTTTTAATTTTGATATGACCTACATTTTATGGATTTATGGTTTTCGATCTTTCTCTTCTTCTATGTTTTTGTTTTTTCTTTCGATCTGGCTCACTATATTTTGTTTCCATGGTTTATGAATAGAAACTGATGGTATTAACTGATGAAAAATAAACTCTTTACCGCGCTTTCGAAGGTTTTGTCATCTTCTTTGTACCATTGATTTTTGTAGTTATATATTTTATATTTATTTTGTTTTTTAATTATTTTTTTTCTTTCGATCTACCTCATTATATGTATGTTTCCATGGTTGATGACTAGCAACTGATGTTCGATATTCTTAATTGAGGAAAAAGAGGCTCTTTTCAAAGAACCAATGGTCTTAACTGATGAAAAGGAATTTCATGGTAAGTGGACGACTCGAGATGAAAAAGTAAAAAAATGTTGTTTGAAATTAGTCATTGAGATGGAATTTATTCTCA
>Ga0099822_1007559_pt1 | contig 14044 bp, 8 predicted proteins | sample CowpeawhiteBW_FD_76839 | JGI IMG/M metagenome (GOLD analysis project Ga0099822, IMG submission 76839) | Root nodule microbial communities of legume samples collected from California USA - Cow pea white BW | ecosystem: Host-associated > Plants > Roots > Nodule | place: USA: California | collected... | reverse complement strand
TAAAAAAAAAAATAAAAAAAAAATGTAAAAATGTGTATATATATTTAATGATATGTTTTTAAAAAAAAATATATATATATATATATATATATATATATATATATATATATATATATATATATATATATATATATGTTATTGATATTGAATAACGAAAAGAAATTTTTATGAAAATTATAACAGAAATTATAATGAGTTACGATAGAAATATTATGTTAAAAAATATATATAATATCACCACATATAATATAATTTTAATGTAAAAGAATTGATATTATATCTAAAAATTTAATTAATAATAACCTCATACTAAAACATCACAAATTTAAAGGTCACAGTGACAACAACGACGACTGGACGTGGTACCTGGCAACAGTAGTAGTGGTTTGCAATAGGAAAAAAAAAAACTAAACACTTGTTTTAGGTTAAAGGAAATTTTATAGAACGCTTCTTTATGCACCTCCAAACTTTATCGAATTATCGAATCTTGAAATCCGGTTATCTCTACATTTTTTTTTCACCGGATTTAAAAGTTTGTTTATATGTGGATCTTTACCGGATTTTAAAATTTAGTTATATGTGGATTTTTTTTTTCTTTTTTGTTTATCAGATTTTGAGATCTGGTGACTATGTGTTGAATTATTTGTTTACCATATTTCGAAATTCGATTATTTATCAAATTTTTTTCACTGAATCCTGAATTCTGATTTTTGTGAGTATTCATCAGATTTGGAAATTCGGTACACTTAGTTGTACACCAAATTTGTAATACCGACAACTACATCCCTTAAAAAAGGTTAACTGGATTTCTTGTTCCGATTCGTATCACATCTTTCAAATATTTTTTCTGTAGGGAACTAAGTACATCTCGACCTCATCTAAGGACGAGTACATTCCGACTTCAACAAGGGGCAGGTATATCTCGATCCAATCCATATATATACTTAGGGTATAAACGTACATCCTAGTACATATAGGCTCAGACATATAGATGTACATGACATGCTCACAGACGTATATCCTAATACATATGGGTTCAGGCATACAGACGTACATCCCAGTATATATGGACTCAGGCATACAGACGTACATCCTAGTACATATGGGCTCTGACATACAGACGTACATGCATACAGACGTACCTTCTAACCCATATGGGCTCATGCATACAAATATACATCCTAGTATATTTGGTCTCAGGTATAAGGCGTACATCGCAAATGGGATATAAGACTGTAAGAATGCATATTCAAGAATAATGATAGCATAAAGGAATGTAACGATAGTTTTGGTTACAATAGGACATTCATAGGGTTTATTAGTATTTACAAAGAGAATAAAAATAGATACAAATGTAATAAAGTCAGGATTAGACTCAGTAATGTAAGAAAGGGTTCAGTGTTCAAGGTAAGAGAACTATCTTTACTTCATCTTTTACTCATCCTTCAACTGGAAGGATTACTAATTTAAGCGTCAAAGTGTGCCTGTAGATACCCATCTTTCAAGAGCATAGTAGTTGTTTAGGGAAAGCTCTGCAAAAGAAGGATGAAGGACTAAAAACTCTTAGAGACAACTTGGTTTCGTACAAGAACAATTTTGATTCGGTTAGTTCTTCTAAATTATGTTATCAGTTTGCTATTATGTAGAGGGTAAATTAGGAAAAAGAAAAAAATTGGAGGTGTAAGAAAAAAAATGGGGATGCAGTAAGAAGCGCACTAAGTTATATTAAATAGTTTTAGTCAGATACAATTTTTAAAATTCAGAAAATTAAGGATGCAATTAGTCCTTTCTCCCACACCGCCGCGGCTGCCATGTGAGAAGCATTTGTAAGACCGTCGTGTGTGGACAAATGGTCATGCTTCATTCTCTTCTCACGTTGTGGTTTCAGAAACAGTTTTCTTTCCTTAAAAGGCAAAGGCAAAACAGTTTCTACAACAATTTTTCATTCAACATCAGTTAGCTTTCCGTCCAAAACCACTTTACTTTCGAAAAAGATTGTTTAAAAAAAAACATCAGAGATAGTTCAATATTTTTTAAAATTTTAATAAAGGACGATGATATTTGATACCGATGGACAAATTATGTAATCCTCTTTTGTCGGACAAGTGTGTTTTTGCAACTAGAACTAGAACAAATGGGTGAAAACTTGTTTATCTTTTCAAATCAAAATTCTGATTTTTATCCAAAAGCCTATAATTATGCAATTCCGGTTTTTGTTTTATAGAACAATTTTAGTGGACAATAAGATAGAACAGATAGCCATGATTTAATGTACTAAATTTTATAAATAGAAAAGAATAGCAATGTAAACAAGACACTATGCACTGAAGGTAGATTCATGACTCTTAGAACCATAACGTTATCTAATTCAATTCACCTGCGGTGATTTTCCAAGTTATGAATATAACAACTCAAAACTCAACTTAGGCAATAAATATCCGTTCCTTTATGATCATCTTACCATTATGAAGAATATGGTTATAGGGTAATAAATTCATACATAATATGTGAGCTGCTTAAAGTGCAGCAAGTTCACTCAATCCAGGGTTAATCTGTTTCAAACACTTAGTATATACAAATGTGACCTCATTAAGAAAGTATGAAGCATTCAAACTGGAGTTAAACACAAAGGATAGAGTTGTATTTTAGATATTTCAACAAAATCACATATTGTTTTTATTATCAGGATTGCAAAGAGCTCTGCTCAAGGGACTGCAACTGACTCCGAAGACTCTGATTGTCTTCCAAGAGGCGATCATATTCCATAAGGAAACCCTCCGACTGCTTTTTATGAGCTTCTACTTCAGTTTCCAAAGACTTAGCCGCATGTCCTTTTGCCTCACATTCAGATTCCAGTTTCTTAATTTTGGACTTTAATGTGGCAATCTCTTCAGTCAATGTTTTCAGTTCCTCTGTATGGCCATTTTTGCCATCTTCAAAACTTCGGCTTTGTTTCTTAATGGCTTCCATGGTCTTCCTCAGTAAACGAAGCTCTCTTATGTAGTGGTGCAATCTATCAATCATCAGAGAGAGGAACAGCAAAAACCCTGCACATTTTATAAGCGAAACTATGAATATAAAAGACTACAGTAAACAAAGAAACACCCAACTCACGACACTCATGACACCCAGAAAGCACTTAAAACATACCACACTTGAGAAAATCTAAATATGGCGAATCTTGAAATAGTAGTTCATCGAAAAGCCAAAAATGAAGACTATAACCCAAAAATTGAAACTGGCATATATGATCTAATAAATTGAACTCACTGAGAGTGTAGATAAATAAAATAAAACAATACACCATTACAATTTAACAGTTTTAAAGAAAAATAAAGATGATAATTAACAAGGATATGTATATCGATTTGTAACAAAATGGGTGTCCCGACTGCCACTTTTTTTTTTTTTAACTCTATTATAGTGTGATGTTGTTATTTTTACTTAAAGTCTTCAATTTTAGCACCACTAAGTTAAATTTTATAATATTATTCTTTCTCACTATTCAAAAGAATTTTGTCCATCAGTGTTAATCAAGTACTTATTACAAGGTTGTACTTATTTTGTCAGAATCCCTTGATTTAATACTGTAGTTAATATTTTCTTGTACAGTATTAATTACATAATTAGATGATTTAATTACCTTTCATGACTAGGAGGATTAGTAGGCTGACAGTATATTTTATATTTATTGTACAAGATCACTATCCTGAATTGTAAAGATAGATATATCCATCATAAATTAGGATTTCCAGTTATTATATCTATGTATTCTAATTAATAGCAATTGCTCCTTTATGAATAATATCAGAAACAATTTTTCTGACAAGGTATCAACGCTCTAAAATCCTTGGGAGCCTGTGTAATCTCTTGTGCAGCCTGTATTGTCATAGTTCAAACTCAAAAGTGTCTGATACTCAGAAAATTTGACTCACCACAAAGTTCAGCACAGAGGAGATTCTAAAAATAAGGGACTGCTGGATACTTTAACAAAACCTGCAAACTCGGGTAATTTCTCCTTAGCATCTGCAGGTAATATTTTGTTCACTCAACAATACCTTAATTCTTCTAAAGAAGGTGTCTGGGCAGTTGATTCAAGAGCCACAGACTACATGATTCAACCATCTACTGGGTTTATATCTTATAGACCTTGTCCAAGCAACACAAAAATTGCACATGCAGATTGAAACTTTCATTACCGTTGCTGAAGAAGCAGATATTATGATAAACCAGAACCTAATTCTGAAGGATGTTCTGCGTATCTGTCAATTTTATTTCCATTTGCCAGCTTACAATGGATTTACACTGTTTTGTGTTTTTAATCCTACAACCAGCCAATTTTAGGATCAAGGAACAACGAAGGGGATTGGACTTGCTAAGGATGACAACGGGCTTTACCTTCTAGAGGTCACTAATAGGATGCATGGCACTCAGAGCCAAATTCCTTTGTCTTTGATGTCAGAGACGACTGTTTCTAATATAGAAAAAAATTTGGTTATAGCATCTTCTTTTAGGTCATCCATCATTCAACACAGTAGAAATTATGTTTCCTAACTTATTTCAAAAAGTTGACTAGAAAAATGCTATTAAGGTTGAAATGGTTGCTCTAGAAAAGAACAAAACTTGGGAGTTGATGGATCTATTTGATGGAAAAAATCTTGTTAGATGTAGGTGGGTTTTCACAATTAAATACAAGGCAAATGGGACATTAGAAAGGTATAAGACAAGTTTAGTAGTCAAGGGATATATAGTCAAACATATGGGATTGGTTATTTTGAAACTTTTTCATCTAATGAAGAAATGAAAAAGGTTAGAATTTTATTGTCTCTTGCAGTTAACTATGGATGGTGTTTTGCAGCAGTTTGATGTCACAAATGTCTTTCTGCATGACAATCTTGAGGAAGAAATTTACACGGAGGTCCCACCTAGGTTTAAAGCTGAGACCGGAAATGTGTGTAAACTAAGGAAGGCTCTACGGATTGAAACAGTCCTAGAGCATGGTTTGGCATGTTGACTATTGATGAGGACCATGGGGTACAAGCAAAGCCCAGGTGACCATACATTGTTTATGAAGCATTCAGAGTTACTGCACTAATTGCCTAAATAGATGATATAGTTGTGATAGGAAATGACCAGGTAGGACTGAAAGCCTTACAACAATGTTTGATAACAGATTTTAAATTAAGGAGTTAGGCAGATTGAAATACTTCTTGGGCACTCAAGTGCCTCATTCCCATCATGGTAATTTTATCTCACAGCAAAAATATGTATTGGATTTATTGGCTGAAACTGGTAAATTGGAGGAGCAAGAAACAAAATCTTATGATGAGATCAAATGCAGAGGTAGAGTTTAGCACCATGGCCTTGGGGATTTGTGAAATACTGAAGTTAAAGATAAGTTTAAAAGACTTGAAGATTGATGGGAAGAAGCCTATGAGACTGTAATATGATAATAGGTCAGCAATAAATATTGTACATAATCCAATCCAGCATGATAGAACTAAGCATGTTGAAGTAGACAAACACTTCATAAAGGAGAAATTGGATAATGGGACAATATGTACACCATTTGTATCCTCTCAATCAACTTGCAGATATATTGACCAAAGGGCTAACTGGTGCTACATTTCAGTCTATTGAATGGATGATTTCCACTTACCAACTTGAGGAGGAGTGTCATAATCCCTTGATTTATGTTGCAGTTAATATTTCCTTGTACAATTTTAATTACATCATGAGGAGATTCAATTACATTTCAGAATTAGGAGGATTAATAGGCTACCAATATATTTTATATTTATTTTACAAGAACACCGATCCTGAATTATAGGTATAGATTATATCCATCACAAAATAAGGATTTTCAGTTATTATATCTATGTATTCTATTTAAGAGAAATTGCTCCTTTATGAATAATATCAAACAATTTTTTTGACATTATTATCATACACGGATAAAAAAAACTTACTATCATATACAGATATGAGACAAACATAGAAGTAGATCATAAAATTCATGCGTGTTGGTTTCGTTGGGATAAAATGTTTCAAGTATTATTGTGATTGACAGGTGTGCTAGGTGCTCTTGAACTCAATGGAAATTTTTAAGAAACTGCAATAAGATTAGCAATGCTTGTGGTACAGGATGTTGGGCTGGGTGATAATGAACCAACAAGAGCATTTATTATTCCTTCCCCTTGATCCCTTCTATCTCCCTTTGCCTGGTAACCCCCAATCACACCCAAAAAAGCTAGATATGAAGGCTTTTATCTAAAAGCTAGATTTTGACAAAACACAATGAATACTTTAGTTGTCTTATCTAGTGGGAGGAGGCTCCTGTTGATGTTCAAAACACTTACGAAAAGGAAACAAAACAATGCCAATCAAGCTAGTCTTTGACACAATCAAATAATATTACATTAAGTCTTCCACAAAGAAGAAACGGCCACTCACTCTAATGATCTTTAATATAGCATTACATAGCAACAAATGCTCTGATATGATTTATATCACAAACTACAGATTACCACGGTCACCATACCATCACTTCATTCTTCAGATATCTAGTTTGAAAGCACTATCATGAAACAAATAAATAACCCAGCTGGGCAACTAAACCACATCACTTGCATGAATCTTCCCTCTTTTCGTTATGATTTCATCGTAAGAGTAATTTTGCATTCTTTATTATGACTATCCATACCAAATTTTTACTTAACATCTCACAATTCAAATTCAAATAGACAGTTAAAAGTATTATACCTGTCAAATACTCTAAAAATTTCAAGCAATCAATTATATAAGGATAAAGAGGCCAAATGAGTAAGTAATTAAACCTTAAAAAACAACACAACGGAATTTCCAAAAAATTCATCAATCACTGTAACCTCATATATGGATAACAGCACAAAAACCCTCAATCACTCCATCTACAAATCAATTCGAAGCTAAGCAATTAGTCCTCCATAGTACACCTTTGTTCCACAATTGACAAAAATAAATAAATAAATAACTCAAACAATTTAACCTGATCCCACAAACCCTGGAAAAGAGGCGTATGAGTTTAGAAACGAAAGAAAGATTTGTGAGACATACCCATGAGAGAGGCTTCGAGCATGTGCTTGGACATGAGAACTTGGTCGGTGGGGTTGAGTATACCGGCCTCGAGGGTGCGTTGCTGGATCTTGGCCATGCTGTAGAGGCTGGAAGAGAGAACCACAACCAATGTGGCGCCCACGGTGGACACGACGATGGGGCCGCGGCCGCGTTTGACCCGATCGAGGGAAATGATGACCAGTTTTCTGAGAGGGGTCTTGAAAACAAGGGTGAGAATCAGAAGCATTTCGCTGAAAATCGCAGTGTAGAGTAGATGCAACATCTTGTTGGAATCACCTTGGATCACTGGCAGAAGAGACTAGAATTAGGAATAGAAGAGAATAGAAAGGTATGAAAAAGATGAAGAGAAAAAGCGCGTGGATTCAATGAGGGTCTGTGTTGGTCCAATGAGGCGTCACCCCATGCATGTGTTTGGAATTTTCTGTATTCAAAACTTGATTTTTCATTTCAAATGTCAAACGAATACGTGTTAACTCATGCGTGAGCAGTTAGAACTTTCTATTAAAATCTTACATATAAAAGATAAATTAATTAATTATTTACTATAGAATTTAGTTTAAATTTGTATTCACCACGAAGTTAATTATTTTTCTATAATGAAGTACAAAGTATAGAAAATTTTATATAAATGTGTTTGGTTTGAAAAAATTATACTTATTTAGAAATTTAGCTACTCATTCCTTAATCAGTACCTTTTTTGTTTTTGTTTTTATTTCTCATTTAAATGCATTTAGTGTTTTTTCTTTCAGACTAATTTCTTCACGAGAATATTAAAACAATGAAAATAAAAGACTAAATTAATTTTAATAATTAAAATTAAATTATGTATAAGTTGATTTATGAAAAATATCTCATAAAGTAGAACATTTAGTTAAACCAGCTCAAAGTTATAACATAAAAATAATTAATTGTTAAATCACATCTTAAATGTTAAATAATTATAAACTTTAATAATAACTTTTTTTTTAATTTACTTTAAGTAATCATATTCTAGAAAGTTATATAAATCAAATTTCAGGTAAAATTCCTGTAAAAATTTATTCTTCAATATAATTTAAATAGGTATTACTTATTAAACTTAAAAAAATATGAATAATTAAATTAACAATAAATAAGTATAAAAATAAATCAATAAATAAAAAAGAGTGTAGCAATAAAATAATTATCTAAAAAATTGTAGTCATAAACATGATTTAAACATGAAGGTTTTTATTATTATTCAAAAAATAAAATATGTAAAATATAAATTTCATACTAACCGATTCTTTTATAAAGTTGATATAAATAACTTTCTAAAATAAAATTATTAAAAAACTATCTTACCAAACTCATAAAATAATTCTGTATGAATTTCATCTATCAATCTTATTTATAATCTAGATAAAATGTTCTAATTATTATTAATATATATTTACATTTATAGAAAATTTACATTTTAATTTTTAAAAAGCGTTTCTATAAATTCTTATAAAATGTTAGTAGAAATACACCCTTAATAAATAATAATACTATAACCATAATATGTTAGGCTTTGGTCATAAGGTGAGGCATAGAATGAAAGTCATTGGTCAACTGTGACAAAATATAATTAATTATATACCCAAACAGCTGTCTAAATTAGAAAGAGACCACACATGTGACGGGTGAATAAAATTTCCATATATTAAAATAGAAAAATATATTTTGATTTCCTTCGATCAAATATTAATACAGTGAATTGTCAAATACTATTTATTTATTTTAAAGTTATCGATGCTTTTTTAGAAAATAATTTTCTTTCTTTTTATCAATTAATCTTATGGAAGTAATGTTCATAGATATTTCGAATAAAATAATTAAAAATGACGCTTTTCTACTTCAGATATTTCTCAATCGAGGCAAAATAATTTTTATATCCTTAAAAGATAATCGAGACCTAATTTTTTGAATTTAAATAAAAAAATTTGAAAGTGTACGAATTTGAAAATTTTGAGAAATATTAATCCTTGATTGTTAGAACCGAGAAAGAAAAACTTTTATGTTTTGATGATGATTATTTGGACCATAGAAGAATAAAAGTTTGTTGAAATTACAAAAATACCACTGTATCGAAATATGTTTCAGATTTTTTTAACCGAGACTTAAAAGACATTGTAAAGGCCTAAATTTGTATCAGTGATAAGACATTTTATTCTTATGTCAATTATAGTAATTTTTAATTTTTATCAATGTTCCTCGTTAACTATGGTCTACAATGAGAAAAATATTTTCCATAAATCAAATGATACAAATGAAGTTAAGACTTTGTTAGATTCAATTATAAGGTAAATTTGAAGTCTTTATGGAGGATTAAGAGGTTCATCATTCACTACTTTGAGATTAATGCAATTATATTTAGGAGATATAATTTTAATATAGTGTAATAGATTAGGAAAGCAAGAGGTATATTTAACTTCAAGATACATTATCTTTTCATCTCTTTACGCTTCTTTTTGCCCCAAACTCACTCAAACATGTTAAATTTAGAATGAAAGTTCATAATTACAATCTTTGGATGTTTTTATTTTGTAAGTTTAGTAAGAGGTTATATATTATGTTTGAATGTGAGATTAGATTGAAAAAGTGAAGATCATTCTCTATCAAAATATACGGTGTATGTATTTTATATTAGCCAAACATTTCATCAATTGTCATTTGTGCTATGGTTTTAAACATCACAAATGTTAAATTATTTTATAATGAATATCCCTTTTGTTCTATTAGGATTTTAAAATCAATATCTCGGCAAAAATAATCTGTAAACTTTTATGGTGTGTTTGGACGAAACAATTTAAGAGAGTAATTCATTTATTTGGAGAATTTGAATTTTTTTGAAGTAAAATGACTTGTTTGGATGAGGAAATTAAAAGGGAATTGAAATTGAGGAATTTTAAGAAGGTATTTCAAATTACTAAAATAGTAGAATTTGAAATTCACTAAAAAAAATGAAAGAAATTGAAATTTCACATTTTGTAGAATTCCTCATTGTTCAAGATTAGGAGTGTCAATTGAGTCTAGATGACCTAGACAAGCCGACCTGCCCCGATGACCCATACGGGTCGGGCCGGCTAGACAATCAGACGGACTAGGAAGGCCCGATGACACAAACAGAACGGGCCCATTGATAATCAAGGTCGGACGAGTGAGCCCAACTACCAAAGCAGGCTAGGCAGGCCAGACGACCCAAACAGGTCAAACAGGTTGACGACCCACATGGGCCGAAAGGGCCCAAACGGGTCTGACAACCAAGACGGGTCGAACTGGCCCAAGGACCCAAACGGGCTAGGGACCTGATGAACCAAATAATCACGATGATCGAGACGAGCCGAGCTGTCCAAATTTGGCTGAGTTGACCTCGACTAGGGATGTCAACGGGATAGGTAGGGTACAAGTAGTAGCTCCCCTGTACCCGTACCCATATCCGTATGAGTATCTGTTATGCGGGTACCCCCATATTTTTTTAATATCCACGAATATTCATGGGCACTCGCGTGTATTTATAAAAGAAAAATTTAATATTTAATAAAAAAATTTAACCATAAATTCAAATAAAAATAAAATGCATAATATTTATAAATTTCAAACAAAGTGAAAATGATCCATTTAAATAGTGTTGAATGACAATTTACAAATAAATGAAGATTTTTTAAAACCAATTGATAAAAAATAACTCATTCAAAATAAATGTGTTAATGTTTTAATAATTTTCTTTTTTAATCTAAATGAGAGTATAACAGGTATGGGTATCCACAAGTATAGATACTATGATACCCGTACCCGCCTCGTTAACAAGTGGGTATAACAAATACCCGTACCCGTTACCCACAGGTATCCATTTTCTACTTGTTGCGGGTTTTATACATGGATACCCACAAGTACGAATTTTTTTGACATCCATAACCTCAACCGAAATTTGAAAAAATTTGGTTGAGTCTGCACCGGCCAAAATTTGGCCAAATTTGATTGAGTTGGCTCCGACCTAAATTTGGCCAAATTGGACTGAGCTTACGCCGGCCAAAATTTGGTCGAATTTTGTCTAGTCAGCTCGATCGAAATTTGACTAAATTTAATTTTTTTTAGTTGACAATTATATTTGTTAAAGTTAATTTCAAAAATTATATATTAAAATAAATATTATTAAAATGAAATTTTATTTCATAAGAGAAATTCAATTATTTTATCCAAATAAGATATTGAAATTTAAGGTATTTCAATCACTTTATCCAAATAATTTATTTAGAAAATGAAGAAAATTTAATTGCAAGAATTTTAAATATAATGTATTTCAATTTCTTAAAATTGTTGAAATGGTTCATCCAAACACAAGGTTAGACTGTCTCAACGATTATGATTTCTAAATAGTGTTAGTTTTGATGCACCAATATTTCACAACTAAGAAGTAGGGTGAATTTGTTTTGACAATCTTTACCTAGTTTTAGCAATTTCGAAACCTTTTTGGAAAACCTTTGCTTGTTAAATCAATTGAAACAATGTGATTGGATGCTTAAAGTTTGGATCATTTATATCATTTCAAAGATAAAGAGGAGAAGAGATAAAACACACACAAGAGATTTTATACTGGTTTGATTTCTTAGAATCTACATTCCCCCTAGCAAACCACAACTAGAAAGATTCTTTCACTATATCTCAAAGATTTACAATATTAACAAAGACACTTAGCAAATTTGAACTTTAAGACAAGAAAACCATACAAGCAAGGCTATATCACACACTTGCTTCAAACACAATAAACAAGGCTATACCGCCCACTTGCTTCAAACAAAATTAGCAATATAGTGAATTTCAAACTATAACAGAATACAAAAATACAGCTTAGAAATCAGATTGAATACACCTTTGTTTCCTTCAACTTGCCAAGTCAAGATCCATGTAGTAGAGATCAGTCTTGATGTATCTTGATGAACTTCAAAAGAGATCTTCAAAGACTGCTCCAAGAAAATATTCAGCCCTTTTTTCTTCTTTCTTTTGATTGAAAAACGTGAAAAATAGCAGGTGCAGTGATCTAATTATATTGATCAGCTACTGTCATGACGAGCCTAGTTGACTAGATTAATTAGCTAATTGACTAGGCTCAAATCCAAGTTCCAGAATTAATCTAGTTGACTAGATTAGTATTATAATTGATTATCGAGACAACATAATAACATTTTTTTAATTATCTCACATATATCAGACATGACTGAATAATCTAATCAACTACGTGTGAGGCATTTACCTCATACAACATGACACACATCATGTTCACACACATATGTCTTGTTTGGATCCCAACACTTTTATGCTATCATTTTTCTTCTTGACATCATAAAAACAACATAGATTTGAAAAATAGGAACAACAAATAGTTACATGACTAATAGTTTCTGTATTATATATAAAAAATGCAATCAATTTCAAATTACTAATGTTTTAAAAACTAGATTTTAATTTTAGATATTTGTATATGTTTAGCCAACTTCGCTTATCTTGTAGGAAACTTAATTTTCATATTGACAGAAAAAAAACTTGTATTTCTAGATTTTTTTTCTTGTTATAACATGAATCATCAGCATCAAGAAACCTTAGCATCAATCAAAAAGGTTCCACAATTCACAAAGATATATTTTGTGATCTAAATTGGCAGTAACTCTCATAATATACTAATTTACTGAAAGGTACTTTTTTTTTAATTAATATTACAGTATGTTAAAAAAAATGTTATATATATGTTTCCAAGAATTGGAATGTTGAATCGTGTACAAAACTTGAATAAAGGAGCACAACACGAAAAAACACAACACCAAGTTTACTAGCTACCAATCTTTATGATGTCAGAGGGAGTAAGGTAAAGATGTTACGGAGAACACAAATTTTCGGTTCTTTTATGGTGTAATTATACTTAATAATTACTGGAATGAGTAATTTTTAAAAAAATTACCGATATGAGTAAGTTGTATCAAATTTATACTATTTAAAAAAAAAATCGTATATCACGAATACGACTTTATTAAGTTGTAGATAACAAATACAATTTCAGTATGATATTAATATTAATACTGCGAGGTATTTTATTTTTTATTAAAAGAACAAAGTTGAATGTGAATTGAACGACTTGGGACAAGAAGTCGAAATTCTTATTAATAACTTTTTATATAAATTGTGGTTGTGTTATACAACCTTTTTGGAACCTTTTTGGAACGAAGTCTACAACTTTAATATTTTCTATTTTTTAATTTTTAGTTGAAATAATAGATTTAGTTTTTATAATGATTGATGCCTAATTTTTTTAATACTTAATAAGTTGTATTAAAATAATATAAAATAAATAATGGAAGATAAATTTTTAAAAGATTAAAGAAAGATGAAAAAAATATTATTAGAGAGAAAAAAAGAAATATTATTAGAGAAAATGATAAAATATATTATAAATGACATCTTAAATTGTCAAAATATTATTGTCCTATTTTTACAGTTCTACAATAAGTTGAGAAGTGATGATTTCACTACTCAACTAATTGTAGAACTTTAAAAATAATATGATCATTTATAATATATTTTACATTTTTCTGATAATATTTCTTTTTTTTTTCTTTCTAATAATATTTTTCCCTTATTTCTTTAATTTTTTAATAATACTTTTTCAATTATTTATTTTGTTAATACAATTTATTAAGTATAAAAAAATAGGTATCAATCATAATAAAACTAAATTTATCATTTTAACTAAAAAATAAAAAATAGAAAACATTGAAGTCGTAGACTTCATCTAACAGGAGTTGTACACGACAACATCAATTTATATGTTCAATAAATCATTAATAAAATCTACGACTTATATATATATATATATATATATATATTTATATATATATATATATATATATATATATATATATATATATATATATAT
>Ga0099822_1007557_pt1 | contig 14047 bp, 11 predicted proteins | sample CowpeawhiteBW_FD_76839 | JGI IMG/M metagenome (GOLD analysis project Ga0099822, IMG submission 76839) | Root nodule microbial communities of legume samples collected from California USA - Cow pea white BW | ecosystem: Host-associated > Plants > Roots > Nodule | place: USA: California | collected... | reverse complement strand
TATTTTACGCTTAATTATGTTTTGAGTTCATGATAAATTTGGAAACATGCTCGACAACCCAGATGGGTCGGGCAGACCCAACTACGCAACCGGATTGGTTAGACCCGACGACCCACCTGAGCTGGATCGACTGGGAAGCCCAAACAGGCTGGGTGGCCTGACGATTTAGAGGCCTGACGGCCCATACTGCACGATTGTGCCATCAAGTTCGTCAACATGGCCCGGTCCAACCCGTCTAGGTCATTGGCCCAATGCTCCAGACGGGTCCAACGACCTAAACGGGCCCGATGATCAAGACGGACCCGACGACTTAGATGGGCCGGAAGACATGGACGGGTCCGACGAGTTGGACGAGCCCGACAATCTGGACAGGGCCGAATACCCAGACGGGTTCAACGACCCAGACGGGTTCAACGACCCAGACAGGCCTGTACACCCAGACGGGCCCAAAGACCTGGACGGGTCCGACGACTAGGATGAGCTCGAGGACCCAAACGGGCCTGACAACTCGGATGGGCCCAATGACTTGGACACGTCCGACGACTCGAACAAGCTCGACAACCTAGACAGGCCCGAGACTCGAACGGGCCCGACAACTAGTACGGGCCCATTTAAACCGTCAGGTCCATCCGAGTCATCGGTACCGTCTGGATAGTCGGGCCCGTACGAGTCGTTGGGCTCGTTTGGATCGTCGGGACCGTTCGGGTCATCGGGCCCGTCCGGGTTATCAGGTTCGTTCGGGTGGTCGGGCCAGTCCGCATTGTCCCGCACTTCCAGGTCGTCGGGCATGTCCGAGTCGTCGGGCTCGTCCCGGTTGTCGGGCCCAATGATTTGGAAGGGCTAGTTTGGGTCGTCAGGCTCGTTTGGGTCGTCGGGTCCGTCCAGGTCATCGGGCTCGTCTGGGTTGTTTGGCCCGTCTAGGTCAGGCCCGTCCGGGTCATCGGGCCCGTCTGGATCGTCGGGCTTGTTTGGGTCGTCAGAACTATTTGGGTCATCAGGCCCGTCTGGTTCGTCTTGGCATCTCCGGGTCGTCGGGCCCATGCGGGTGGTCGGGCTCGTCCGGGTCGTCGGGACCGTTCGGGTTGTCGGTCCCGTTCGGATCGTCGGGTACGTCCTAGTCGTCGTGCCCGTCCAGATTGTCTAGAATGTGAGGTTGAGTGAGAAGAATTTCAAATTCAACCTATTTTGAGGGTATTTGAATTTCTACTAATTTAGCTAATTGAAATCCTTCAAAAAAATTGCTTGCATTTGAAATGCTTTTTAATTTCTCTATCCAAACAAAGTATTTCATTACAAAGAAATCTAAATTCTTCAAAAAAATGAATTGTTTTATTAAAATACTCTGTCCAAACACACTCTTAAGGTAATTATTCATATGTGGACAATACTTTTGCACGGGACCAAAGTTCATAATATACCTACATTTTATTTTAACAATGATATGTACATATGCATTTTATTTTAATATAATATATAACTACTAACTCTAATCATAAATCATGTGTGTACACATCAAACAATTAACTCAGAGTCATGTTAAATTTTTAATAAAATTACATTTTACAATATATTTGCATTTTATTCATATTTGTATGTTACTTTTTATTTAAAATAATTTAAGTTTAACTTCTTTTTTATCCCATAAGTCAATACCTTCCAATATTATTTCTCTTTTAACCTCACTGTATATAGATTTGCTTTTGTATACTCTTAATTAATTCATTATAAAAAATAATAGTAATTAATTAATTAATTTTTATTTTATTTTTTAAATATCATATATAATTATAATTATAAAATATAATAATATAATAAATAATTTACTCAAATATAACAATAAAAATATTATTTTTCTTAATCTAAATTATAAAAAAAAATACCCGTGCACGGGTCTCATACTGGTATTTAAATAAAAAAATTGACATTGCAGCTGTTATTAATTAAAATTATTTGTAGATTATTATTAAGCTAAATTCGATTCATGTATTAAATGTGCATTATTAATATCAATGTTAAAAATATTATGATAAACATTGTTATGAATTTAAAGATTTGATCATTATTATCAAATTACATTTTATAGGTTAATTACAAATAATTTTTTATTTAAGCTAAATTAAATTACTTGACTACGTGTCATTTTTAACCTGATATCAAGTAAGTTGTTTTGTGTTATGCATATATGGTTAAGCTTTTTCATACTAAAAATTGTTTTTCTTTATTGGAAGTTGTTTTCATTTACATAATATTTATTTTCCTACTGATACGCAGATGTAATAACAGAATCGGGTAGTGGAGGTGCAACATGCATGAAAAATGCAAAATGTAGAAATTATGGGAAAAAGTGTAATATATTATGTGTTCTAAACATAAAAATATATTTGCAAACTATATTTATGTTTAACAAATAACTAATTTATACATTTATTCATAAAAATAAAAGTTAGAGAATTGTAATAATAATTGTTTATTACGTTTAAAACTATAAAAAATGGTACATATGCTAACATTAAAAAAGATGAACGATTTATAACTCATACAGATAACATTTGAGTACATCATAGAAAAGGAAAAAATAAATGTTATAACATCATCGACGCTTGTACAAACAAGGTTTAAGTATTGGCCATTCTATCTCCTTCCTCTTAGAAGTTTGTTTTTCCTACACACATAACGGTAGGCTGAATCAGCAGTGAGGATTATATGCTGCAGATATAAAGAACAAAAGAGCAAAAAAGATGAAAACATGTTCACTGCAATTTGCTGCATACCTTTTTGGTAAAGTAAAACAAAATAAACATTTTATTTGAGAAGTCCTGCAAGGGTGTAAACAAGTTAGCAAAACTCAAATCCAAGTTCATTGCAATAAACCCTAAATTTTAGACCCTAAACCCAAGTTAATTGCAGTAACAAAATGAACATATCCACACCTTCTTTGCAGAGTTGAAACCTAGCTCAGAAATAGCATTTGAAAACTTTTCAGGGTCTGCTCCTCCAGTATTTGGATCAAACCTACTCTTAACTTCTGCTATCAAAAGCCAGCCACTGTTAAAAGAAAACTATACAAATCAGATTCTCAGTAGGGATGCAATGTGCACCAAGAGAAGTTAAGATCATACAAAAGGAAACAAACCCTGGCTTTAGCACCCTATTTGATTCTTCAATGTAACTTTGGTAGTTGGTTCCCATCAATGAAAGACAGAACACAGCAACGTTAACAGATGCGGAGGCAATGGGAGTCTGCCAATATTTCACAAAAGCACTTATAAGTAATCTGGTTTATAAACTTCAAATAAGTGCTTTGAGACCGTTCTCACTTAAGGACTCTATTTCATTTATTTTGAAACTAACAAAAAATGCAAGAAGCCTGACCAGTTGCATTTTCTTTGCAATTTTACCAATAATAATAGCATATCATATTATATTATAAAAATATCAATGATCACATCATGTTTATTCTCCAAATAAATGAAATGAATGCCAAAAATTGATCATTGCTATGAAGGTCACAAACTGACTTTTGACATAACTATGATGACAAGGATATATGACAGATAAAACTACTACTGTCTAATGCTATAAAAGTAACTTCCAATGTGTACAGGCTTACAAGAAGGAAAACATACATTTGCCATGTCACAAGCAATTACATTTGGATCGTTGGAGACAAGATCCAGAGAGAAGACTTTATTCTTAACACTTTTAGCAATGAGTGCTTCCCCTGGAATAGAAACATGAAGTCACTAAAAATGACTAAAAGAACTTAGGTATCAGGTAAAAGTTAAAATTTGCTATAAGATCAGAGTAACCTCTCACCACAACCAAAATCAGCAATAACAAAAGAAGGGCTCTGTTTTTTCAGCCACTTGATAATTACATTAACCGGCTGTTCAGGCCAATTTGACATCTGCGATTTGTATCCTGCATGATACTAGCCAGATAAATGAAAGATAAATTGAGACAGACAATAAGAATGGACTAAGAAACCATTAAATCCATGCCAGAAAAATTGAAACAAGTTTCAAGGATAAGACTAAAAAAAAAGAGGTTATGGACTCCAATCACTAGTCTAGCAAAAACATGACTCAAAAAATTAATTTCTCTGTGAATTTCAAATTCAACCAAAACCCCTCCCTTCTTTGACTCTACACACACCTCTTTTTAATTTATATAATAATAAACACAGCATACTGCTCCCACTAACAGAAATCACTACTTATTTCAAGAACTACAAGGACTGTGCAAGGCCAATGTAATGTAATCGGTCAAAGTTTGAATAAACCTCAAGGAAAGTGAGTTCACAACATACATTTGTGTACTTTAAACAAAAAATAGAGGTCATTAAATTTCTAGAGTCTAAAATTGTCACAACCTTTCAGTATAGTGTTGTTCCATTGATCAAACAAGCTATCCCTTTTGAAGGCTAGGGCCTAGCCTTAGATTCAACAAGGTGATAAGTAAAGACAGCAACCAAAGTTGGTTCAATTACACAAGAAATCATGAGTTTTTTTTTTTTTTTTATCTAAAGAATGTAAATTAAAACAAACCCTTACCATGTCAAATAGCGATGGTTCTTCCTTGAAATAATCTAGAGCCTCCTTCCCACTGAAAAGACATGACACAACATAACAAACCACATATAACAAAGAATCTAAATTTGAAATGCAGAAATCAGAGAACAAAATAAAACATGCGAGCAGATAACATGACATAACATACGTGCAAGTGTAGAGCTTCTCGTTAATCATCCTGAAATGCCCACCAGACAACCTCGCTCGCATCTGGGACAAAACAAAACTTTCTCATCAAACCCAGAAAAAAAAAACATAAATTTACAAATACAATGTTGTGTTTTTGGTTATTCAGTACCTTTTCCAGAAAAGTGGAGGGTTCCTTCAACTTTGTGCGCTTCGCAGAAGGGGAAGGAATAGCCGGTTGCTCCTCCTTACCCTTTTTGCCTCCGCGTCTCTTTCGTTTCTTACTCTCACCCATTGTTGAGATTTTGATTTTGCTCTGCAAATCCTTCTTCTGTGCCTTTTTCTCTGCTCACCACACTGGTGCTAGGGTTCTTTGATTGAAAATAAAAAATTATTATCTTTTATTAAAAATAAAAGTTGCATGACTTATTATCACTACCAAATCTGTTCTTTTTTTCACTTAATTTTGTTAATGATAGAAGTATATATTTACTGTAGAAAAAAATTATGTCATGCATTATCTTCAAAATTTATTTATTTTATCTATATCTTAACAATTTTTAATTTATAAAAATATAACTATAATGGAAAACATTTTTTTTATAATAAAATGTATACCTAATTAAATTAATGAATTAAACCTTTTAAATAAAACCAATATTGATTTTGTGATTTTTATAATTTTTATATCACAATTTTATAACAACTTATTGGAAAAAAAAAAACTAAAATCAGGTTAAACATAAATTGATTAAATAAATCAATAAGTCTTTGAAATTATCTTTATTCATATATTATTGAAATAAAATTATAATATTTTAAAAATAATATATATATTCTAAAGACCTAATGTGAGTGACTAGCATAGTATAACCTATGGTAAAAGAGTAATGTGACCAATGCTATAAAGGACCATATCTTCCTCGTGATGGCAATTTTGAATCATTCTTGCAAACAATGTGACCATCATTCAATGTTTTTTTAATTCCATAAAATAAAATAAAGTTACAAGGCAATATATATTTTACTTGGCGAAAAATTCAAAAGAAATTAATTTAGTTTTCTTTGATAAGAAGTAGACAACATTCATATTTGTAAGTATTTAATATTAGATTGATAATTTAGTGGGATAAGTACGATCTTTATTAGATTTAAATAAATAAAAATGTTTGTTTGTAAAATATAAATTAATTTGATTGTAATTTTTAGAATTAAATTAAATTTTTTTTATTTTCTTTTATTTATAAAATTGGTATAAATAACAACTTTTATTTGTATTTGAATTCATTTTTAGATTAAAGTGTCAACCAGACGTAACACTGGGTGGTTATATATAAAAACAGCCCACTCCATTGTAAACACATTAGATAAAATGTTCACTTTTTTAAAAAAATAATTAAATTATATATAATATGTATTAAAATTGATAAAAAATAAATGTATATTTTTATTTCTTGTATAATGCATAATATTTAATATTAATAAATAATAAAAAATAAAAATAATTATTAAACTTTTTTATGTTTTATTGTCTTTTATGGTTTTCCACACATTGTGTCTCAGTCTTATTTGTTTTCTTTTTCTTTTTGTTTATAAAAAGAAAATTAGACACATTCATTAATTTTATTCTTATTTTTTACTTGTTTTTTTTTATTATTGAAAAAAAAATAGCTCGTTTTCATCTTACTTAAAACTAAATATTTGTTTGATAGTTAGTATTATTTTTTTTATTTATTTTTTGTATATTATTGTTTATGAATATAGAAGAAAAAGTAATGTATTATGTATTTTTTTTTTAATTGATTTTTAATTGTGGCTTTATCATATATTTTTCTTTTAGTAACTCAATTTTTTATTAGATTATGATAAATTATTTTTTAATCTCCATTTTTTAGAACATGTGTAAAAACACATTTCTTTCTAAAAACAAACACCACAACCTCAATTATTTTCTTAAAACGTTTGTCTCTTCTTTTCTCTCAACTTAGTGCTTTTCCCACCTAATGCGACCTTGATTCTTCCTCTTTTCTCTTCTGATCTTCGTCTCTTCTTGAATAGAGGTTAGTTTTTTGTTCGTGGCAGAGTCCTCTGCAAATCCATCCGAACAATTTTCCTATCCGTGTTGATTTGGGGTTTTATAGCTAGGTTCTTCTTTTAGATTTTGAAATAAATATTTTATCCTGGTATTTGATTGTATCTTAATGTGTTGGCTTGATGAGTGTACTGAATTGGAGAGGTTGTGTTGTTTTTGGTTTAGGGATTTTTTGTTTTGCATGCTGAAATAAGTGAAAATATGTTATTCTAGCTTAAGCGAGAATTTATAGTTTAAGCAAGATCAATCTCGCCCAAATGAGAAAAATCTAGCTTAAGCGAGAATAGCAGAATGTCACTTTTCTCTCTGTTCGAGTTCTAGCTTAAACGAGAATTTCTATCTTAAGGAAGAACAGTTTCGCCCAAGCGAGAAAAATCTATCTTAAGCGAGAATGCTGCAGAATTTTAAATCCTTATTTTTAACCTGTGATTAACTAAGTAAATTTTTAAAATATGATGTATGAAGCTATGTATGGATGATGTTGGTATTTTGATAATTGACTTGGTATGTTTTTGTAAAATATGTGATTGTTTTGATGTTTGCAACTTGAGATGGAATTATTGATATGTGAATATGAAAATATGATTAAGGATGTATATGATTGGGAAAGTATTGCATATGTTTGATGTAATTCCATGGGTCTCATGGAGAGATTTTATGGTGGTGTTAATTTAGTGTATGCATCGGACTATAGATTTGAGTAATGTGATATCATGAAACTCTAATGATCATTCACACTCAAATAGAGTAAATGGTTTATGTGGTGAGAGTAGTAGGAAGTCCTAGTCTAAGGCAGGATAATGGCCTTAGATGATTATAGACTAACCTTGTGTGTGGTAGGGTGAAACCCATTGGCAATGGCTCTACAAAGCAGTAGAGGCCATCACAAGTGCAAGTCTCTAGTAATCCAATTCTAAATGCATGTATTCGGATAATCGAGTTTAGTGTTAACTATTTATGTGCAGTGATGTAAATTAATTCTAGTTACCCATGTATGAATTATAATTGATATGATTTAAATGGTCTTAGGACAACTATTTTGCATACTAGCTTACCCTTGCACTCTGTGATTTTGTATTGTTTTCTTTTGCGATGATCATCATTTTGGTGAGAACAAATGAAGACGCAGGTTTAGAGGCACTTCTAATGGATGAGGAGTTTGTAGTTAGAGTCATGAGATTAGTACGTTTAGTATAGGAATACCTTTAAAGGTTTGGTGTTGTTGTATAAATAGTATATTTTTATAGTCTGAACTCTTAAAGGACTGTATAATTATACTTATATTCAGTTAATCTGTCTTTGAATATTGTTGTGAAATGTCTTATTTATTAGTTTTATATTAGTAAAATGGGATGTTTCAATTAATGGTATCAGAGCCTGCTTCATCCCTAGGATGACTTGAGAGTTGTGGGTTTGTCATGTCTAGTTTGTTTAAGAGTTCAAGTTTAGTGGAGTTTGTTTGTGAAACTGGAAGTATTAAGAATAGAAAATGTCTTTGTAGAATAATGAGGGTGCACACTCATGATTATAGAAGATGTAGTTTTCCTTTCTTAATTCTAAAGGTTTGGCGAAAGGAGAATAGAGTTATAGTTTGAATTTTGTCTTTTATACCTTTTGATGTCTGTAGTGGTAGGGGAATACAAATTCAAGGTCAAACTTGACCTATTTAGCTTTGCAAGGGTGTGGAAATGCCTTTAAGACAATTCATTTCCTTAAAGATGTGAACATGTAGAATGTTGTATATCGATGAACGAGGAAACTAAGTTGGAGTTTAGAAGCAACGCTTTGGATTGAGGGATCTTCAAGAACGAGTTCTTGGGACAAATACCACAAGTTTGCAAGAGGAGTTGAATTCAGAGGTTAGAATCATGGAAGATATCGGTGAACACTTGGATAACAAGGTTTGATAAATCAACTTGATTCTACATTCTGGCAATGTTGATGTTTAAAGTGGAAGGTTGTGGAAGGTTCGAGGTTAAAGCTAAAAAGGTTAGAGCAATGAAGGGTATAAGGAAGGCAAATCTCAAGTGGGAGGTTATGTTAAGGCAGAACTTGGAAGATTAGTCAAGCAAGGTAATGTTTATGAGTAAAAGGGAAAAAGCAATCATGTGATGAAAAATAAGTATATTAAGGTTTTATATTAAGGTTTTATACCAAATCAACAATAGTAGGAGGTTGTTCAATCTTCTCAGCAATAACAACAATTTAAGTCAAGAGTAGAAAGGATGCTCTAAGTAAGGTGGCTCACATGAAAGAAAGGTTTGACCTTGGATATGAGATGGAAGGTTTCCGCGTACCAAAAGGAGAGACACATCTTTAAAGATTATTCTTGTAGGGAAGAACAACAAGTGATGTCAGAGCACAGTGAAGGAGGAAAGGGAAAGAAAAGTATTGAGTAGCCAAAAAGGATGTTCGTCATAGCTGGTGCTAATATGGTTAGAATGAAGGGTCTAATTCAAAGATATTGTTTATAAAGGTGGTGCTTGAACTAAGGATTTTGGTTCCATTTGGGGTCATATACGCCTTGGTGTCACCAGTATGGTGGGTGAGTCATGGTTGTATGCAAGAGGGAGTTGAAGTTGAGATGGTGGTTTCTCTGCAGTTGTAGCCAAGTGAAGTCTGCTTAGGTGTGTGGTATGTCTTGTGGTGATCAAAGGATTCAAATTCAAAGTCGATTTGAATTGTTTACTTTGTAAGGTTGGGATATCATATCAAGGATAATTGGTTGTTTTTCAAATCTCATTCCTATGGGATGTGATACCGAACGAAATGGTGTTTTTTGATTTAAGGAGATAAGATAGTGGTTGTGTATCAAGTAAGGAACAAGCTGAAAGGTAGGGTTAGAGTGACATGTGAACTAGGGATTTTTGACAAAGGCAAGTGAAGAATAGATGCAAAGGATCTCAGTTATGGAAGAGTTTCTAGACGTGTTTCCAAAGCAGGTATTAGAATTTCCACCTAGGAGAGGTGGGGTTCATTATTGTATCAATGTCTGAAGCATAACTAATGCCAATAGTTCCTAATGGGATGGTTCCTGCTGAGAGTGTTATCTTAAAGAAATAGGTGGAGGAGTTGTTAGAGATGTAGCGGTGTAGACTTAGTGGAATCACTGGAATAATTGCAAGTTTGGTGGATCTTAAAAGAGAGATAATGGTATGTTAAACCATTCAAGGGTAAGTGTTGGATAAGGGAGTGGTGACTTTTGTAAGACCCGTGAAAATTAATTAATTAATGCGGGTAGTGGTAGTCTTTATGGAATTAAATGTTAATGGGGTGATGTGAAAAAGTACTAGCTCAAATGGTTGAGAGTACTTGATTGTGTGAGAGGACTTGGGTTCGAGTCTTATGTATGCCTTTTGGGTGTTATTCGATTTAGTATTATTTTGGTACTATATTGTGACTAGGGAGTGGTGTTATAATTATATAATTATAATAATTATCACAAAATATGAGTTGGTTGGATGGTGGTGGATTGAATTATCACTAGCAAGGTCACGGGTTCAAACTTGGATGAGCACAAATTATATCTTAATTTTTTGGTAGAATTAGCTTTGGCTTGGAATGCGAAAGCACAAAAGTAAACCTAGCAGAGGAGTAGCCAAGGGGGGTTGGAAAAATAGAATAAAACTGAAATTTAGTTTTTAAACCATTAATTAAGACACATATAAGGGAAAAGAAGGGTTTTGGCACTGGTTATTTGCTCTGAGAGAAGAACGAAAATTAGATTGTGTGTGGTAAATTTTGGGTGCACAAGAGGGAATTGGGAGAAGGCTTGAGGAGCAGCATTCTTTCTTCTCAATTTTTGACTAAGAACTCCAGGTTAGGGGAGCTGAACTCGAAATTTTGGGTTAATGTTATTGTTTTGCATGATAGGGTTGTGTGGGTACCCAAATTTTTGTGCTTAATCTGATGGGAGTTGTAATTGATTATTCTGTTGCCATTGGATCAAATTTGTTTTGCAATTGTATGGAAATATTGAGGGTTTGGGTACTATAAGTGTGAATAATGCTTTAAACTGGAATGGTTGGGATTATTTTGGGTTTGAATTATGTGTACATGTTGACTGCATGATTCTCCATTGTTTTGCATGAATTGGAATGTGGTTTGGTATTGGTTTTGGTGAATTGTGTGCGTGAACAAAGACCAATTCTGCAAGTTTCGCCCAAGCGAGTCTATCTCGCCTAAGCGAGAGTTGCAGAACCTCGTTTCTGGTTTTAGTTCGCGCTACTCGCTCAGGCGACCAGTGTCAGTGTTGAGCGACGAAGACTCTCGCTTAGGCGAGAGTGGCTCGCCTAAGCAAGTTCGCGAGGAAGCCTGTACCATTTTGAGCGCGACTTCTTGTCCAGGCAAGAGGTTTTGAGTTCTGAGCGATGGATACTCTCGCCGAGGCGAGAGTGGCTCGCCTAAGCGAGTTCACGAAGTGGTTTGACGCAAATTCTAAGTTTAATTCTTGTTCAGGTGAATGCTGTGTGTTTTTGGGCACAAGTGTGACTCGCTCAGGCGAGAAGAGCTCGCCTAAGCGAGATGTGGTGGTGAAGTCATTGTTGAACGCTCGCTCAGGCGAGGTGGGGTGGCTTAGGCGAGGCTGACGGGCTAGCCTGGGCGAAGAGCTCTAGCTTAAGCAAGAATACACTGAGTTCATGTTTGTATGTGATGTAGGACTGTTTGATTGTGAGTTTCTAAAGTATAGGAATTATATGCTTGTGTTTGTGTTGTTTGGGCTTGAAGGACTAAGTCTAATATCGGTCTGGGATGTGCTTAATGGTTGGACGCATGATGGGCATGGAACTGTGTAGTTCTCGTCGGCTGCTAAGTGGCAAGGAGTCCTTAGTATGGTGATTACATGTGTCGGACGCACGATGGGCAAGGAACTGTTAGGTTCCCGTCGGCTGCTATTGGGCGAGGAGTCCATAGTATGGTGATTGCGTGCGTGCCAGGGTCCAAACTAAGAAGGCTTGGATGTTTTACTACAGACGAGGAGTGTGTGGGGGCTGGACTATAAGCGAGATAGGCTCGTAGGGTTGGACCACGAAAGGGTTAGTTTCGTGGGAGCACGGTAAAGTCCCAAGACCTAGTTCATGCATATGACTCTTGAAGGACTATGAGATCAAGGATGGGTAATTTGAAAATAATGAAATACCTTATTGATGTTATTTTCTTTGGGATGGAGGACATATTTATTTCATGTATATATATATATATATATATATGTGTGTGTGTGTGTGTGTGTGTGTGCATAGCTCACCCTATCTGTATGTGTATGGCGATGATCGGTTAACTTGTTATTCGGGAGCAGATGTTTTGACGGGTGAGCTAGGAGATGCTTAGAGGCAGAGCGCAGGGGCGACCTAGGGCTTTTGAAAAGATTTTCCTTTAAAGAATTTTGATGAAATTTTTAATTATGTGGAACTATGGTAGATTTTGTAATAAAGAAATTGCATACACTTGAACTATGATACAGTTAAAGTTTTGTTTTAATTTTCCTGCGTTGTGGGAATATGTGATTATAAATGAGGTTTTATTAATATTATTGTGTTTTATTTTATTTTATTTATTCATTTGTATTTACTTGAAAGTAATATTCCTTAGGGATGTTACAACTTTTCAGACCTATGATTCTAAAGAGTGTAGACAATATGGGGGAAATAAAATGTTAAGGCTATCAATGAAAAATGGGAGTTTCAAAGGTTTCGCGGGTTTTATAGAAGTTTTGAGGGAGGTTTCTCAAAGGTGGTTGTTTCCTTGTCAAGTAGACATGAAAGGAGCATCCTTTTGAGTAAACAAAGAAGTGAGTATGTGTATGGATAAGAGTAGCACAGTGGAATGGTGGTAAGTGATGTTTATCAATCTAGGACGTGTATGAGAAGAGTTATCGTAGTCATGATCTGGTGGTTGATGTGGTGAGGAGTTCTCTAAAAATAACAAAAATGTCATTCTTATGAGGATTAGTTAAAGGTAACTAGTGATCATGTAGAGGTAAAAATGTAGAGTTGAATAAGAGGTAATGGACATGAGAAGTAAAAGGTGATCTGAGCTATAATTTCAAGTTGGGGTGTCAACTAGAGTTGTCAATTTAGTCCAACTCACAGGGCTTGGCCCTATCCCATGTGGACTGGGGCCAAAAAAGCCCACATAACCAAAAAACCACCCTATTAAAAAGCCCACATGGCCAAAAATCCCACAAAAATCCTGTGGGCCAAGGCCAGTCCATGGGCTTTTCTCCAAACATGAAAAAAAAAATATATGACAAAAATTCACAACTTCCAGACCCCAATTAATTGTACCAGTCATTGTAAAAGAAATAAAAACATCACTCACTAAAAAATGTACATAAATCAAATAAAACTCATTCCAAAAAGAGATGTGACTTCATACAACACATTCATAACCCCATCATTCATGCATTCCCAATCAAGAATCACCTTATATCAATAAATGAAGGCACCACTACCAGAAAATAAAATAAAATACACTTACTCACCCTGCACCCAAAGTCCAACAGGAGCAATACCACATTTCATAAATAAAGTATTAAATTAACTTCTTTGATGTACACAAGTTCTTGAGAAGTAATCAAGTCCCAAAATGCATTCCAACTATGACTAACCTAAAATTGCATTAAAAGTTTAAAGTTTAAACCTATAAAATCAAGTACTGGAACACATGTTTCCCATTCTGAATTTTGATTTGTCCTGGAACAACAAAAGAAGATAAACTTCAGTTTGAGTATATAAGCAAGCTCGGCCAAAGAAAATTATTTAAAAGGATCCAGCAAAATTTCATTGTTTGACAACACATGGCTCAAAGACTTTGCTTTTTCATCCAAAACTTTCATTTTTTAAGATTTTACGTACAACCTTTTAATGATTCCCTCATGGCTCAAATAGAAGCTAAAATCATGTTCATGTGAAGTAATAATTGAACCTGTCAATCTTCAACATCTTCAAGAACTTTAGACTCATCAGTGATTCTCTCATGTCCAAAAATATCATGCACAACTTCATATATCTCAAAAACAATTGATAGCAGTGGCGGATCTTGACAAAAAGTGTTGGAGGGGCCAAAGTAATATAATTTTGAGATCATTAGATTCGATAATTAGTATAATGCTTCAAAAAATGACTTATTAGTATAGTACTTCAACATATGTGAAGAGGTAGAATCTATCTTGTTTTAGTCAATAATTTCCTTTTCATCACTCTTAAACGATTCATTTATTCTTCCATTCTTTATCAATATACCTTTTTTGTAAACAATA
>Ga0099822_1007553_pt1 | contig 14047 bp, 14 predicted proteins | sample CowpeawhiteBW_FD_76839 | JGI IMG/M metagenome (GOLD analysis project Ga0099822, IMG submission 76839) | Root nodule microbial communities of legume samples collected from California USA - Cow pea white BW | ecosystem: Host-associated > Plants > Roots > Nodule | place: USA: California | collected... | reverse complement strand
TGCCAAAATACACTTAAAATTTATATATTTAATTATGGATCCGTAAGATTATTGAACTCAATAATAATTGAATCAATACTAAAATTTTTAGTTATATTTTGTTTTTAATGTAAATAATCATATCGTTAGCAAAAAAATTCATCTTCAATTTTATTTTGCAATCTTATTTTGATAATTTTTATTGTAGAAAATTATCTTTTTGATATAGTTGTAGAAACAAGAAGAGTTAAAATAAGACGAGACGGATTAAAAAATCAATCAAGTAGATGTAATTGATTTCCTATTTTTGTCAAAGATTGATTTTTTCTATTTTCTTCTTCACTGTAGCTTCCATTTTATCACTTTTTAAATAATTAATTTATTCTTTCATTTCTTCATCAATATACTTATGTTTTAAAAAAAAATACTAAAAGATAATTTATCATAATCTAAATAAAAATTGCGATATGTAATTAATAAAAAATATATATGATAATCAAGTCACAATTAAAAAATTAAAAACCAGTTATTAAAAAACATTTAGTGCATTTTTTTTTCTTCTATATTTATAAAAATGAATATACCAAATGCTCGTAAGATAAAAAATAATATTAATTATTAAACTAATATTTTACTATTAATTGAGAAAAAAAGAATTACTTTTTTCTTCAATAATAGAAGAAAGCATACAAAAATGAGAGCACAAATAATGAATTTTTGTTCTAACTTCCTTTTTTCTTCATAAACAAAAGAAAACAAAACAAGTAAAAGTCTAAAGTGGATACAATATGTGAGAAACTCAAAAAACAGTGTGAGAGAAAATAAAAAATATCTTAATAAATTTATTTATTTTTTATTAAATTTAATTTTATGCTTTATTATTTATTAGCATTAAATGTTATATTTTATAAAATAAATAAAAAGGTACCTATTTTAATTCTTATCAATTCCCAGTATATATTTTTATTATTTAAAAATTTTCAAAAAATCAAATTTCTTATACATAATTTAAAAAATTAAAAACAAAATAATTTTCATATAACATAAATAAAAAAATTTCAAAAAAAGTTGGGGGCTACAACACCCCTCTGTCCCTTGGTTGATCTGTCTCTGTGTCTAGTTTAGTGCATGGTTCATATCAGTGCGCTTTAGTGCGTAGTTTATAACAAATTAGACCAGGAAAGGATACCAATACACATGTCTTTATTTTCATTTTTCCTTTTTCATATATATATATATATATATATATATATAAAAGAATAAAAAAATTAAAATTAAAATTAGATAAAATAAAAATAAAATAAAATAAAATAAAAATAAAATAAGATAAAAATGAAAATAAAAATATATATATTCGTATTGTGTTTTTTTGTATTTTTTTTCCTAATTATTTTTTAACTGAATTTTATTTTATTATTTATCCGGACGAAACATGGTACTAACCTATGTGTAAACAAAAATAATGTGGTATTTTCCCCTCATCTTCTCCATCAGTTTGACTCAGCTGCCCACACAGCTGAGTCATTAAAAAGCTCATAATCACGAAGGTGGGATGGGAGTTGTGTAACTCTAGTTGATCTTCTAGCACCATCAACAACAATAGGTGCTTCTTGTTCCACTGGATTTTCATCTTCAAATAACACTTTGGAAGTACTCAATTCTTCTTTAGCGGTTCTCCAGGTCCAGCTGCCTGATTCATCAATTTGAAACTGGATCAAGCAACTTGTATCCACCAGTCACGTGGTAACCGATCAGGCACATGCTTATAACACAATGAGCCAAAGATTCTGAGGTGTGAAACGTTGGGTTTGACACCTGTTCATGCCTCTTCTGGTGTCATCATATCTATACACTTGGTTGGGCACCAGTTTTGTGGAGGTACTCTTTCTGTCTGTGTGTATTTGTGGCATACCAATGCACTGTTACATTGGATTTCTTCAATCTATATAAAAAAACTAAGAATTAGTAGTCTAAAAACCCATGAGAGCATGCAAATGGCTTGGAAAAATACCAAACCAGTGAAACCTGTCAAAGTCAGTGGAATGGATTTATGTGCAGGGTAGTCTTTATTTATTTGGGTAGTGGCTAACATAAAAAATGGCCTATGTCTATGTCCTTTCAAGAGTATGAATCCAACCAATCAATGTAAAAAGAGTCATCACAAGTTCTGTAGCACTAGCCTACATGCCTGAAATCACAAAAGAATGAAAAATAGGGACAAGTCTCACAAAGGGAATAGTTTGTCAAATCTGATTTGCAAACTCATTTATCTTGTACAAACTGCTCAAAATGAATGAATGAATCATGTAACAATATACTAAGAACTAATCAACTCAGACTAACTTCTACTGATCCATGGTTAGTTCAAAACCATAATAGTGAACGTATAATGGTGCAATTTCTAAGAACTCACCTAAAAACACTAAAAATCTATATAAGCAAGTCTAAAATGACAAAGCAACGCTGAAAAACATATTAGCAACTCAGAATAACAAGAAAAACCGAAAATCAATACCAAAATGTACCAAATTCATCAATAAGTTAATAAACCAGTAAATTTTAAAGCTAAAATTATACTAAAATCTACTTCTATGAATTGCAACAGCAAGGGATATATCCAATTTGTTTGTACATGGTAAGGAGTGGATATTCTAATGTTTTAATCCATACTTGCTGAATAGTGCAGCAACAACCTGATTACAGAAATAGGATCCTTCATCACTAATTATTTCCTTTGGCATTAGCTTTTGTGGCTTTAGCCTCCATCAAGATGATCCACTGAATATAAGAACAGAATATAAAAACTCATCAGGATCCACTGAATTTTCTATACGGCTCAGATGATCTGCTACTTGATTTCCAGCTCCACATCTATTTTTAATTGAAATATCACTCATATTAAGTTGAATGTAATTGCAAATATTTAGATATTTCTTAGAATTGAAATCAGTGTTTATGTATTTTATTTATTGTAAATCATATTTTTTATTAATATTTTTAATTTGCAGGTGGAGTTAGAAAAAGAAGAAGTTCAAGTTCAAATTGATGACATAAAGAGAATGTACGGGAGTGTTAATGAACACTTAGAACAAGTAAGTATCACACATTATGACAAGTTAATAATATATTTTATGAAAAGTTGTTACCTATTTCTTTATGTTTAGTTGTTACATAATAAAAAAGATATAATAGATACACAACAATCAAAATAATTATATTAAATATATAAACACAAACTAGATCTATAAAAAAAAACAAAAACATATAGATTGCATTCGGTTTTTTATATTCTTCCCTGCAAAAATAAATTTGGGGTCTAAGGACCGATAAACAGATTTGAAAATATTCTCTAAAGATTCAAATCCAAAATTAAAAACAAATTAGAACTTACAAGTATATAAATATTTTTCTGACTTGAAATGATTATTTATATATATTTTTATTGTAAATTATACATTTTATAATATTTACTTCAATTTGCAGTTTATGATAGATCATGGAAGGCTAGGAGAAGAATTGGAGTGGAAAGAAATGTACCTTGAAGAAATCAATCAGCGTCTACAAAGGGTAAGTAATGCAATTTATTTTTATCTTATAAACTAGACAATGACAATTAAATAACATTTTTAATCGTAAATATTCATTATATATTTTTATTACTTGTTTTGGAAACATGTTCATAAAATAATTAGTAAGTTTAAGTTGCAAAAGCTTCAAGACTATATCATAAAATGATTCAAGGTATATATGTATGGTGAAGTAGCCAAAGAACAAGAATGGCCTAAAATCACTTCAAGAGTTGTAACCAAGACAACTAAGTCATTACAAGTTCTAGTTAAACTAGAAAACAGGATTGTATCATACAAAGAATAAATTCATCATGGCTCGAGTCTCACTAGGGTGTAATTCTGAAAATTGATCTTAACCAAACCCTTTTCATGAAAAATGGTTTAAAACTATCTATGCATGAGTGAATTAACACAATTAAAGACTCTATCAAACTGAAAATTGGTAATCTAGCTAGATTTAAACCAGAAAACAGCAAAATCAGATAAATAAATTTCATTGATGTTGTGAAATGCTTTTAAAACAGAGAAAATATAAAAAAGATGTAAAGAATAATTCTAATATATTATTTCAAAGAATAGGACATCATATATATATATACGCTTAAATTATAACTAATACAATATTTGACATATCTCAACAGAAAAATCTAACACTGTATGCAAATGCATGAACATGATTAAAAGTTCATCAAAGTTACATATCTTTTTACAATTAATTTTTTTATTTATTTTTATATTCTTAATTGGAATACTTATCTGATTTTATATTTACAGGTACAACAGAACAAGAAAAGAAATGATGTAAAAGAAGCCTTTTGGAGAAAAATGGTGGAAGGGGTTGCTCAGATTGGTGCACTCATAACCAGTCAGGTTATTAGTAGAAGCATAAATGATGATGTGACAAGAGTCAGTTCTACTTCTTTAGTAACCACAACTCTCCTAACTCCGATGGTTGAATATCTTAGTAAAAAACGTAAAAATAATAGAAAAAGCAACAATCAACGACAAAATAAGTATAAATTATTTAAAATTATGATATTATTAACCGTGGGGTATTTTTTGGTAGTATAATACCATTTATACTAGCCATTTTCTTTGTTAATTTTATACCTAGAACAATAGTCATTGTTGGAATTACCACTTTGGCTCTGCTGATACTTGGTATTAAAGAAGGAAAGATTAGAAAGTTGTCATACTTCAAGCATTGCATGACGGTTGTAATTGGATGTTGGATATCCATGGCCGTATCAGCAATGTTATGTTTCTATTATGTTTGTAAGACCTTTGACATTGAAACTATCATCTAGGTTAGATTTTATGTTTGTATTATGTTTGTAAGACCTTTGACATTGAGACTATAATAATATTTAATTCTTAATGTTTGTGCGATGTATAAATGGACTGTATAAATTTTTGCATTTTACTATATGATTTGTAGTTGATTAAATTTGTGCACCTTAGTGCGTGATTTATAGCAGATTAAATATTTGTGCATTGGTGTGTGAGTTATGGTGGATTAAACTTGTGTGCTTTAGTGCGTGATTTATAGTGAATTAAATTCGGTGATTCATCCTCTGAGATTTGTAGCAGATTAAATTTGTTCGCCTCAGTGCATGGTTCATAGCGGATTAAATTCGCCTGCTTTAGTGCGTGGTTCATAGTAAATTAAATTTGTGCCCCTTAGTGTGTAGTTTATAGTATATTAATATGTCTAGCTTAGTGCATGGTTCATATCAGTGCGCTTTAGTGCGTGGTTTATATAACAAATTAGACCAGAAAAGGATACCAGTGCAAATGTCGTTGATTTTCATTTTTCATTTTTCATATATATATATATATATGTATATATATATATATATATATATATATATATATATATATATATATATATATATATATAAAAAAATAAAAAATAAAATAAGAAAAAAAAGATTAAAATTAAAATTAGATAAAATAAAAATAAAACAAAATAAAATAAAGTTAAAAAATAAGATAAAAGTGAAAATAAAAATATACATATTTGTATTGTGTTCTTTTTTGTATTTTTTTTTCTTTTCTTTCTAATTATTTCTTAACTCAATTTTATTTTATTATTTATTCGGACCAAATGTGGTACTATAAAATTAATGATGCGCGTGTGTAAGCAAAAATAATGTTCAACTCAAACTTAAGCCACTACATGTGGAGCACTATCACCGTCGTGCGGCCATGCTCCTCCGCTCGAAACTCAGATTTGCCGCCTGCGATGTCGGCGGCAGTTGTTTCTGCCCTTTGTTGTGAAAATGTTGGAGCAGTGAGTAATGTTTGTTTTTTCTGTTTTATTTGGTGAATTTGAGGTTGTTGAAGGTGAATGGAGAGAAAATGGTGAATGGAGAATGTTTTTGCATACAGATAACACATAGCTATCTAAACACAAAAGCAGTTATATTATTCATGCAAGTGCTCTCAAAACCAGTTATGTTGATGCAGTGCGTACCTGCTGGAGACTTTTTTTAATGGTGCCAATGGTTCTCCTTTCCCTCTTTTTCGTTCTCTGGATCGCAAACAAGGAAATATTTTTCTCTGCTTCAGACAGGAGGCCACCCTTTCTCCCAAAGACCAAATATAGAGCGCACGTTACTAGCTTCTTCAAAAATGTTAATAACATCAACTTACTGTACCTTACTTTCTTTTTTCTTTTTCTTTTTTCTTCTTCTTTTTTGTTGCGTTTTTTTTTTGAAGGAAAATGAGATTTTGACAAAAAATACGTTGACAAAGTTTACAGACTTTTTATAAATAAGATTAAAGTAGATTAACTTTTTATTTTTTAATTAAAAAAAATAATAAAAATAGTATTTTTTACTTTATTTAGTAGTTTGTCAAAATTTGTCAAAATTTTTTTTGTTAATGTATCATTTCCCGTTCTTTCCCTGTTGGCGCAACAAATGCACGTTCAAATTTTGTTTCTTATGTGCTTTTGGGTCTTGGACAAAAGAGAAATGTTGGGGTGGCTGGAAGATAACTTGCCTCGTACCTTTTGATCATTGACAAGAAAATTCAAACAGGGCATATAATGGGAAACTAGCATGACAAAGGGAGAGAGCCGTTTGAAGGAGGACAATTTCCTAACACCCGGGGAGAGGATTTTACAATCTTTCAAAAATACAGTTTGATAACACACAGGAAAAGGCAACACAGAGGGAGAAGGCGATGCTCTCTGGAGAGACCTTGAATAGAGAGGATTACAGAAGAAGAATATAAAACGGGAGAATAGCACTTGAGAAAGGGAGAGAAACGAGCGAGCCAAGGAGGAAAGAACTGTGAGAGGTGAAGCCACCAACTGATAAAGACTGCAAGGTAGGTACTTAGGTACTTCCTCTGAATACTCAAGTGCTTGAATGTTTAAGATTAAACTGATGCAATTGTGTGCTTGAGAATGTGGTCGTATATTGCGTGTCATTTATTTGGCTCATTGAATCTGTTGTGTGCGTCATTTTTCTTCTTTCATTCATTCACCTTTGTCGAAATCAATCATCTCCATTTTCATTCTCCTGCAACCTGACAACATTCATCTTTAACTCACAGCAGCATCATATTTCACTCTTGTTCTTTACCAACGACTAAGCACCCACACTCAGTCCTAACCAGTGCCACCATCCCTTTCGGCTTTCATCTTCAAGCACAGACTCATACCTTCATCCAATATCAAACTTTTCTTCTTCATTTTTTCCATCACCATCGTTCATAATCCGCCAACACTTTGACCCTTGAATCAGCCACTTATACTCGGACACAGACCCATTCTATATTCATTTTCATCAACACCGCAGGCATCACTGTAACTCCTCACCATTATCATACACCCATAATCACCTTCATACTCTATCTGCACCAAAATAATAAAAAAACAGAGAATCTCCGTTCACACCAAACCGGAGCCAGGGCCAAATATTCACGTTTCATCTTTCCAATCACACACAAATTCATTCTCCCATGACAACCCAGCACAAATAAAAACAGAAAAGAGTCGGAGTTTCGCCTATGCGGATCATGTGCGAACTAGCTTCTCCAAAAATGTTAATAACAGCAACTTACTGTACCTTACTTTCTTTTTTTCTTCTTCTTTTGTGTTGCATTTTTTTTAAGGAAAATAAGGTTTTGACAAAAAATATTTTAACAAAGTTTACAAACTTTCTATAGATAGGATTAAAGTAGATTAACTTTTTATTTTTATTTTTTAATTAAAAAGAAGTAATAAAAATAGTACTTTTTTACTTTATTTAGTAGTTTGTCAAAATTTGTCAAATTTTTTTTTTTAATGTATCACTTCCCTTTTTTTAAACTCGTAAGAGAAAGAAAAAGAAAATACAAGTAGTAAAATAAAATAACGGTGAAAGTAAAAAATAAAATAAGTATAAACCAAAGCAAAATATAATAAAACAAAAAAAAAGTAAGATAAGATAAAAATAAAATAACAACAAAAACTAAATATATATTCTTTCTTAAATTTATACATTTTTTTTCCATCTTTTTATCTTGTATTTCCATTTCTTTTACATCAATTTTACTCTTTATTATTTTTTTATCGTTGTTACCAAGATGAAATTGGGTATTGTCACCGTATATCATCGAAAATAAGGAAATCTTTGTCGTTATCTGTGGTCATAGTCGATAACCAGTTGTGTCACCGACTATGATGTATTGATTCGATTTGTGTCATGTATTTATGTTTGACACGTATCCGAATTTGATATTTTAGTACACTTTGTCGATATTTATCCATGATAAAAAAAATACAACACAAAAAAAAAAGTAAGGTAGAATAAGAAAATTGATGTTATTAAAATTTTTGGTATGAAAAATATATTTTTGGGTTAAATATGTTTTGATTGTTGCCTTTTATTTAATCTTCTTTTTGCTTGTGCACTTTTGTAGTTAATTAAATAAATATTAATTTAGAAATTTTTATACCATAAATTACAACGAGACAAATTCTAATCGTACCATCCATAAATTATAATAGTTTTTTTTCAAGAAAGATAAATAAAACAATTTAATAAATTATTACAGGAATTGGTTTTTTCAAGAAAACCATGTTTTTTTTTTTCATTTTTATGGTGTTTTAATTCAACTTGACATTTGATTTGAAAAGGAGTAGAGTACATAAGAAAGGAAAATTTTGTACCAATTTGGGAAATTTACGTTGAAATCCTATAAATTACGTGGATACCCACATATCCTGAATATTTAAAAAATGTATATATTTTATAAATTCTTAAATTAAATTATAAAAAATATAATATAATATAATATAATATAATATAAATTTTAATTTTAATTAAATTCAACCTAATAAAATATAAATTAAATTTAAGTTAATAAAATATAAATTCAAAAATTCAAAATTTTCAAATAAATAAATTATCCTCTTACCTCGTCCAAACACACCATAAGAAAAATATCAAAATGATACTACAAATAGGCTAAGCCATTTTTCAAGTTATGCTGTATATATAGAAAATGAAGGAACAAACAAGAGAAATGAATTTATAATTAGCCATGCCTCACCTTCTCCAACCCTACAAAAAATTCCCATAGCATGTTGGGGGCAATTAGAAAAGAATGGCAAGCTATCTACATTACTTGGCATGTTTAGGTCTTCTGACATATTACTTCTCTCCATTTACTCCAACCGCAATTACTTCATTCGCCTGGCTATTGCTATTGTTGCTCTTTTTTTCTACTGCAGGTTTGACCATTATTTCAACTGTGTCTAATTTATGGGTGCTTTCTGATGAAACCGCTTTCTTCATCATCTCTTTGCTTTTGCCCCACAAAACCACGTATAATCCGCAAATAATCATCACCGATCCAATTATGCTGAAATCAACAAAAACTAAATAGTTAAAGGCTTCCATTACCATCTATGTGCCAGCAAATTTCAACAAAAAAAAAAAAAAAATCCCCCATTGTATCAACCAGAGATGGTATACATAAAATAAAAACTACTTTACCATGATCCAACTCTACATCCCACCCAAACACCAAATAGCTGTGTGGTTTTTCCTTTTTTGGAGGATAGGCCAAATACTTTATTGTAAGTTGATGAGTGAGGGGATATGTCACTTAGCAGAGAAAATAGCTTCGATGTTAACCATATGTAACACAACTATAGTTGTATAAAATTTATTTTGTAAGGGTATACGTATGTGTATTGGAGCATTACATAAGCATTAATTATTGCAAAGATGAGACAACGACAAGCATTAAATATATATTTACCTGCCAAGGTATAACTTCTCGTCCAAAATAGTGGATCCAGCAAATGCCACAACCACAAGCATAAGAGGGCTAAAAATAGAAACAAACAATGGACCTCTGGCGCGTACACACCACGAAATCACAGCCACCATCACTCCAGAAACCACTATACCCTGCATCAATAATTCACACATGAAAAACCTAAGTATATGGCCTCAATTAGTCAATTATAGTAGTATATTCAGTGACAGAACATGATAGTCAATGACGAAGACATGGAGTTAGTATATATGAGTCCAAATAGAAATAAACATAAAAAAAATAATGAATAGGAAGGATAGAATACATACCGCATAAGCTACAGTGAAGAGTCTGATATTCCAACCCAATCTCCACTCATTCAAATCCCTTTCAACACAAAATGCATAAGAAACGGATAACAGTGCCCCCATTAGGGACATTAAGGCTGTGCTTGAATACGGACAAGGGTATCTTTCACTCATTTTTGCCTGCGCTATAAGATTACTCATCAAAACCAAAACCATGTTCATATAAACAATTCTTCAAACACCTAAACGTCATTGGCTAGAACGCTAATGAAACCGACCTGAATGATAAGCCATAGTGCATAAGAGACGTTGCTTGCGACAGACGCGAGTGCACCGAATATGGTCATAACGCCAGAAGTAGCGTGTGGATGTACGACATTGCCGTTTGGATGGTTGAAAAGATTTATGTGGAACGACAGCATCTGAACTTCTGGGCCTTTCACGAAAGTTAGAATCATTGCTCCACTAATTCCTGTTATCGTTCCAATTATCTTCGCTTTCCCTGCTCCTGTTCTTAAATTCAATCTCTCCAATCTCAACACATTCAACCAAAAACACAAACATATTATATTGGACTTTCATTTTAATCAAAAGTTAAAACGACTACAATCTGAAAATATTCATGGGTGCTTTTACATGCAAAGCTTCTTACCCGAAAGAAAGGGATATGATGAAGGTGAGGGCTGGGATGAGATTGGATATGGCAGTAGTGAACGTTACTGAAGTTAGAGCGATTGCTTCCATGTTTAGGTTTTGAGGCAATGCTCCACTGCGTATAAATCATCACAAGTATTCTACATATTCATCAATTGCTACACAAATATAATACACACAGAATAACACACCACTGACTAAGAACACAATGAAAATGTAATATTCATATTTTGAACATCCACCTATAAATAAATAAAAAAATCAGTTAACAATTAATATATTAATATGTTAGTCATGTTTTTCAACTGAATATATATTTTAATATAACAAACGAATGAGAAAAGGTGGATTGATATTATTCTCCTCGATTATTAGTTCTTATTCTCAAGTTTGTAGGAATTCCAATGTTAGTTAAAGATTCATGTTAGTGAAAAAAATTAAGACGAGCCGCATATAAAAAAAAAGTTACAAACTCATTATCCTAATATTAAATTAGAATTGGTGTTTTAATTTGTTTTTATATGAAATTATCCATACTTTATCGGTATTAAATTTCTTCAATAGTTGAAAATACTTTTCAAAAATAATTTATAATGTCTGGAAGAAATAACATTTGAGAAGAAAATGGTCAGATAACTTTTGTTTTTAGAGGAAAAGATAGACTTAAGTAATTAAAAAGGAAAATAATATTTTGATACTCACTTTGTGTGAAGTACGTGCTTGACAACTATTTTTAATAATATAATATTATAAATTTGAAATAAAATAATATTATATATAATTTTTAAAGAGTCATATAAATTAGGAGATATAGTGATCCATTATTATATTTAAGAAACATGAATTTGATAGAAAAAAAAAAAAAAAGCCATGTAAAACTTTGAAGATGAATGAAGCTAAAATGGGGTTAAATGTTGGGGTGGTACAGTACATATATTCCATACTAATTTCAGAACTTATTCCTTTGTTTTGGCCTCTTATAGCCTTCAGTTTAAAGCTGCAAAAATACCATGTCTCCTCGTTCAAAAGAAATCTATCCATTTAAAGAAACTCTAGAAATCTCTCGCACTTAAATCTCGCAACAATAATAATTGATGGTCCCAGCTGAACTTTAAAAGTATAATTGAAGAGGATAATTTGATAAATACCAATAATCACCACCTTCATAAGGGTTAAAGAATTAAAAAGTTATTAATATGTTGCTTAACTTCTTAATTAATCAAAACAAACACTCTAATAATTAGGCTTAGATTAATATAAGAAATTACTCGCACAGATAGAGAAACTTGAATGTTATTTATTACTTATAGTAATTAATTAAAACTATGGGGCATGTAATGATTGGAATTATATAATGATTTTTGAGAAAAATGGGTGTTAGTGTGCATGGTTGAATCTTAACGTGTATAGCAACTCCTTTTCAAAAGTTGATGAAAAAACAAAAGAAAAACCAATGAAATGAAGTAGCAGAAAGAGTTAAGAGAAGGTTACGATTCTACGTGGAAGAGCATATATGGAATATGAATAAAGAACACATTAGCTACCCAATTAAGCCGCATACGAATGCCTGAAAAAGTATCGTCCAAGTCATCTTCTTCCTCGTCTTCCTGCAACAAACACCATATTCATTTTTTTATTCATCGTCATCTTCTTAATTTCTTCATGTGGGTACCATATACACTATTGCTATTGCTTCTTAATTTATCCCAAATAGTAACCAAACAAAATGAAAAGACCCACCCACAAATCATTTTCTTGGCTTCTTAAGTGGTTTGGTTGGAAAAAAAAAACCATTCTTGAATTTCGATTTGACTGCGAAACAAAGAATATTCTTTTCCATTTTGATCATTTCCAACATCGTAGCTAACAAAAATCTGCAGACAGAATCAGAAAATGAAAGAATGAGGAAAGAGGAAGAAGAACCTTTCAATAAGAAAAGCCAGTGGAGAAATGAAAGCAGTGGCAAAAACATAGCGGTAAGCAACGATGATACTCAAGTTCATGCCATCGTTAAGTGCGAGTTTGTAGAGAACATTGACCCAAGCATTTGCAACCTGCACCAACACCATTAGCAGAACTGGTTTCAATGCATGCACCACGTTCCACTTCTCCATCGCAGTGTCTTGATAAGTACCAAGAAAACAAGAAAAGTGAAAGAAAGAAAGAAAGAAAAAGAGAGAGACGCAATATATAATTTATGTTGTGATGCACTTGGGCTTGCACAGAAAAGAGAAGAGAGAAGTGTTATTTATGGACAGAGGCAGAGTCAGTGCACTGTAGATTCCACAAAAATAAGTGGTGCTCAATTATTTTCCACACTCCTTTTTCTGGTTTTTATAACACCAAAAAACAATAATATCATTTTTTTTCTATGACATAAAATCCAATTCGTAATAAAAATACTATTTAACTTAATAAAGAACATTATTTGGATTTATAAATATAAGAATATAAATTGTTGTAATAATTATTTATAATTAATAATCTTATTGCCCTAATTTTTAATTTGTACTAATTTTTGGACAATTTTATCGTGAGTTTTTTCTACTGATTGAGGTCATTAAAAGTTGTTTTTCTAGATACGGTTGTTTTTATTGTGAATTCATTTTTAGAGTTTGCTGTCACTTCTCGTGTAATTAAAGATAAGATTTGAAGATGTCAACGTTGTGTTTTAATAGCTTTGCTACAAAAAAAAAATTGTTAGTCATCATTTTGTAACAGTTAAATAACTTGTTATAAATGTTTTTATCTTTGTTAATTTTTTTAATCATCTTAATTTTTTATATTATTTTAAATTTAATTAATACTTTGAAAAAGAAATAAATGTTTTTTCTTTGACTGAAGATCACACTGGATTGTAAAGAGAGTGGTCATTATTAAGAATAAATATTAGTCTGATTAAATTACATGAAATTAATGTGTTCTTTCAAATAAAACCTTTAAATTAGCTAAAGAAATTTATATGCCGTGTAATTAAAGATGATTCTTCGAGTCCGCCAAAGTTGTGTTTTAATGGCTTCGTAAACACGAACAGCTGAAAAATAATTTTAGGCTAATATTTGGATACGACATGCCAAAATTGGGGATTTTTTTATTTTAAATAAAAAAAAATAGACAAACATCTAGAGACTTCACAATTAATTAATTAATTATATATATATATATATATATATATATATATATATATATATATATATAAAAAATAAAAAAAAAATTTTTAATTATATATATCTCTCTCATGTTTTCTCTATTTTTTTTTTTTTTTTTTTTTTTTTT
>Ga0099822_1007550_pt1 | contig 14050 bp, 7 predicted proteins | sample CowpeawhiteBW_FD_76839 | JGI IMG/M metagenome (GOLD analysis project Ga0099822, IMG submission 76839) | Root nodule microbial communities of legume samples collected from California USA - Cow pea white BW | ecosystem: Host-associated > Plants > Roots > Nodule | place: USA: California | collected... | reverse complement strand
CTATTACGAGATATTACCTGACAAAATAACAAAGAAGACAGCAAAGAATATGGATTGTGCATGTGAAGATGGCATCCCCGGGTCAGATTTCAGGGTTGAAGGTCGTTCCTGATTGAGTATACGTTTGAGCAAAACAGAAAGCAATGCATTCAAAATTGACCCTGAGGTAAACCATAAGGCCTCTGCATCATGCCTCCAAAGAATGAAACCACCAAAGAGGGCAGTTACTATCCACTTGCTCTGTTAACATCAGCACTAAATGCATTAGCATATAAAAATATAGTTAAACTTTAATGTGGAAATAATTTTACAATGAACAAGCCTTAAGATGGGAATTCAAACTTAGTGTTATAAGACTAAAAGGTTTATCATATGAGATGCTTGTGAAAGAATCTATTTGTACAAATAACTTTAAACGGTATGACTTAAAAGAAGAATTGATCATAGAGACAAAAACTCCATAGCCAGATATGGTGATTAGGAGTTCAAAAATTGCTCTAAAAGGAAAACGAGGTCTTATAAGACCCCATCCATTGTCTGAAGAACATGCATAGAAAACTAAGAATATTGTGAGAATCAGTTGAATAATTCAAATATGACAGTGACACTAGTAGGTTGCAGGCAACTTGGCGGGACGTGCGGTAGCTGCATGAAAGCCTTAACAAAAGCTATTTGTTAAGGGAATGCACATAGTGGTAATGTAATAGGAACTTGGGTATTATGGGATGTGTAAATCCCACAATTCTAAGTGTTTGAACGCATAACAACAATTAATGCCTAAATCATATCAAAGTTTTTACAGGCCTCTGGAAAAATACGACATTGTTAAAGTACCACTATTTCTAGTTCCTCACATTAGCTGTTCTATTAATTATACAATAAGCCACGATTATGAAGGATGCTCTTAAAGCTGGGTATGCTTAGATTCTGGGCTTTTGGCCTTTTTTCTTGTTTCTTGTTCCCTTACATTCATTTTTTATTCAAGCCGCATAGAAAAAAAGATAAGAAGTAAAAACAAATCTACTTCAGTAGAAGAAACTAATGCTGAGCGTGTATTAAGGATGTGTTTTGCAAATCTAGTCCATATGCACTTCATTATTTAGGGAATATGCAACAAGTTGATCCTACTTAGTTAAGCTTCTTCATAAAGCCTTTTATATAAGAAAATGAACTAAAATGTGAAAAACTCAATTCAATTTGATTTTTTATTTCCTTCTCATATAACTAAGAGTAGACTGAGAAGCATCTGCATTATATATTTATTGATCATGATATTTTGGTTTCACTTCATCATGCTGGCAAACACACTTAACCAAATGTATTCTATGTCTCCTTATCTATACCTAGCTACTGACTGTGGTATATAACTTTCATTGTTTACACATCACAAGTGTATTGGACCTAGCTGACACACTGAGCCTGCAGGAACAGCCCTCTGGAATCGCAACACAGAAACTATTTTGAACGCCCCCTTTAATAGCACAATGAAAACATCTCCTTTGCATTCTATCAACAAGAATTCTCAAACCATGATTGACTAATCGTTCTCAGATACCATTTTCTCCATTTGAAATTTCTCGACTTCGAAAACCTTGGGTTGTAAAAATAAAAGGTGGTATGATATGTTTCCGAGATTGGATAGCATATTCAAATGAACCTAATAGTAGCAAACATAATTTTTTATAACATGGATTTCGATTCTTTTCTCACCTTCAATAACATGATACAGATTATACAGTCATGTAAAAAAAAAGCAAAAAAAAAAAAAGAAAAATTCAGTGTAACAACAATATTAACTAGTGGGTCCTCTTCCCAGCCACGGGTTCATGGTTAAGCCTAGTATGATAAAAATGTATCTTTTTTCTCTTGCAACCACATTCCAGTTCTGCTAACATTCATTCCTTATAACAGATTCCTTGCATTTCAGAAACCATGTCAAAAGAAACCTAATAATACTTTTTAAGAAAATATATAGACAATTTTCCCTAAAAGAGTAAACATTCCCTCCACTTGGGGTGGGAATCATAAGAGTGAATATTCAGAACTTTAGTGGCCAAAACATTATTGAAAAACATCAAGGGAGGATTACGAACCAGTCGATTGAGCTTGTATTCCACCTCACTCGACAAAAACTTTGACTGAAGCGGGGATGGTCCATCGATGAAAGCTTCTTGTTCAAACACTTGGATATTTTCATCCCCTTCTCCATCTCTGAAAGCAGAAGTTCTCACGGATCCATCCATGGTTTTGGATACCCAGAACGAGTTCCTTCTCGAAAGAGGTCTCCTTGAAAGAAATCCACTACAAAGTAAGGATCTTGACGGAGAAAAAGAATGGGGAAGTGAAGTGTTTTTCAAATTTCTTCGTTTAAGACAATTTGACCCCTGAAAAAGCGTAAAAGGAGTTTGGGAAATTGAAGAAGCCGCCGCCATGTGAGAGGAAAAAAATCCTCTCCAGTTTATGGGAGAAGATGGCGCTGCTGTCGAACATGACAAAAGCTAGTCTTTCTCAGTGCTATTTATTATCTATGAAGGAAGATGCTCCACGGAAAGTCCAACAAACCAGTTCATTCTCTGTCCACAACTCCAAAACATAGGAGACGACTTATTTTCCTAAATAAAACAAAAAATAGTTTTTACTTTCAAAAACTTTTATTATTTATAATGCTTAACACGTGAAGTTATTAGTTAAAAAAGTTAATATGTACTTTTTATCTTTAAATTACTTTTAAAAACATTTTAAGACTTGGTGACATATAGTTAGATAATATGTACGGAATGATATCATAAGTTCTATCTTTCAATATTTTTTTTAGTGGAAACAGTTTTAATTTTAGTATAATTACTTTAAAAAAAAAATATTTTTATGTATCTTTTTTATTACCCAGTGCGTAATTGTCGTAAGCACATAAATTTTAGTTTGCCTTGTAAAGACAATCCCAACATCTTCTAACAACTAGTATTTAGTGAAAACTAAAGTAAATTATGAGCCCCTTTTGCTTTCAACACAAAGAAACAAAGTGAACTATGTAAAGGAGATATATTTCATCCAAAACTTGGAAAAACAATAAAAGAAATGACTAATTTTCTAACGAGAGTGTTCAAATTGAAAAGAGATAACCTTAATTATATAATTACATATAGATAATTTAAATGATAACTTAAACTATTTATTCTTATATATTTATTAATAGTGATAAACATAATCTCAAATATATTTTTTTTACTTTTTATTTTTCATAGATTCTTTATTATTGTTGTATGATAACATTTTTTTTAATTTAAATATTTATAAATATAAAACCGTTATTCAAAATAAAACTTATTAAAATTATATAAAATACATGTTTAAAATTAAAGACAAAAAATATAAAAGATTGAAAGTGCATGGAAATAATAAAAGAAATATATAAAATGATAAAAGAAAGTTACAAGTACCAAAAGTAAATTATTAAAATAAATTGTCACAAATTAGACGTAAATGATTGAATTAAAATTACTAAGATTTTTATCCATAAACTTGCATATAACTTAAGATATAAGTGTGTTTCTGCAACTTTAAATTTTTGTTATTAAATAATATGATTAAGTATTAATGAATTTCAATTTTGGATTGGGAAGACCCTTTGAAAAATCTCAAGAAGAGAAAATTCTGTACCGGAGAATCTAGCAAGACAAAACATTTTCTCCTCAAATACATATGTAAGAATGGTTGTATGGCGATAAAAAGAAGAAGTTTGAGGTCAGTGGTTCTAACTATTTATAACTTTTTATGTAATGAAAATATACAAAACTGTAATAAGCTATTTTTGTTATATAAATGTAGCCTAGGTAGTGCTGACATGGGAGCTAATAAAACAATTAAGTTTAAGATTCACAAGTGATGAGGAGCTAATTATAAACAAACTAGAAGACATGAAGATGGAGGTTAGAGATAGGAATTTGGAAAGGAGACAAAAAGTTGTTGGGTGAGAGAGAAATAATCATAATGAAAGTAATTAGTCTTAATGACAAAGTTGTTACGGGTATGTCTCATGAAATGGGTGATCCATGTCCTATGATTATATTATCTATTTTTCTTTAAAGTATCGAAGAGTGTATGTAATAAACTCACAAAAACACAAAGGAATCTTTTTTGGACATGGAGCTATGAGCATAAGAAGATTGTTTGAGTTAGGCGGGACAATATATATAAATTGAGGGAGGAAGGAGGTTGAGAGATATTGAGAACTTTAACATAGTTGTTCTCTTAACAAAATGGAAGTGAAAATTTGACAAGAAAGATCATGACGTTTCGAGAGAGATACTTAAATCAAAATATGGGTTACGAAAGAATATGAATGAAAATAACATATCTAGGTTTGACTCTCGGTGGTGAATTATTTTTATCTTCATTTCGATCGTTTTTATTTTCAATTTTTATTGATGAGATTCTCCTCTTAATTATTTTTTAAAAGTATTGTACTGTATGACCTATTGACATCCCCATCTAGACTATCAGTCAGCGGTCCAAGGATAAGCGGCTGAAGGCCACCCGTTACAGACGGACGGTCTCTTGAATTATTGATGTGACAAATTCTCCGGAGTGATTTAAGGCAGCTCACAATCGAACGGTCTCCGCCGTTCATTCTAGTGAAATTTTGTCGTCATAACACAATTATAGGGACCTCTGTCAGAACGCACGGCCTTTCGGTCGAGTGGCTGCACCAGAACTAAATCAGTAAGTTAAAAGTAAATTAAGATAATAAGTGAGTAATAAGTTTAGAAAGCAATTGGACTATGATTAAGAAAATCCTAATCACGGGCCCATGTCAAAAATTATAAATAGAATCTTATAATAAGTTGGTGAGGACTTTTACTTCGCATTTATTATAACATTAATTGTACTTACCCGAAAGGACTTGAACTGACTTAAGCATTGGATCAGAGCCTTATAGACAGATACCCCGATCGTTTGGACAGACAAACAAACTGTTGGAAGCGAGAGAAAATCGAATGGAAGAAAGAAAGAAAGATCAAACGGTGGAAATCGGTAAAAAAAATCATAAGTACAAATTGAATGTTACATATAGATGCTTAATCTCTATACCAAAAACAAACATCATGCACCAAAACAAATATCATGCATATAGTCCTAGCATGTGACATAAGATCATAGTTAACGGAATAAAGTTTCAATAATATATAGAACAATGTTGGTTAGGAACTATTTCGAAAATTGAATTGATGTGAAGGTTACCTAATATCCTATAGAATTTATCTTTTCACTGTAAGATAAGAAGAGAAAGACTTTAACCTAAATAATTCTAACATTTGTAGTACATCTTTTACCTGAACAAATTTCAACCTTATAACGCAGAATTTAATATTTATAATTTTCAGGAAAATAATTTTAATATTACTTCTTTTAATAAGAAATATCATTTTTTCCCCTCTGGGGAGAACTTGGTCATGTGTTTCATATATTACTTCTATCGTATTCCTTAATAATCTTAAATTATACCTTTTTATTCCCAATATATATTATTGTATTTTTTTAATTATCAATAATTAAAATTAACATTATGTTATAGTTTAAACGATTTATTATAACCATAAATATAATATTTATCTATTTGAATATATTTGCTTATTTTAAACATAATACTTACATGTTTTAATATTTAATAAAAAAAATTAGGCTTAAATATTTCTTTTGCCTCTTTTCGTTGATTTTGTTCAATTTGATTTTTATTTTTATTTTTGTTCAATTAGGTCATAATTTTCGTTAATTTTTGTTCTTTTTATCCTTTTTGCTAAAATCATTTAAATATTTAATGTCTGAAAACAGTATACGTCACATGTTAATTCCGGGTATATTTGATTTTTTTAATTTTTAATTTTTTTTAATTTTAAAAAAAGATTGTCCACATGTCAAGTAAACATTGTGCCACATGTCAATGTCAGTGTTATGTGTCAATTCATGACTATGTCACTGTCTTTTGTTTAATTTAGTCCTTATATTCATTATTTACGTACAATTTAATCCTAATTGTTTGTGTGTAATGGAGCAATTTTATTTTTTCTAAATTTCTAAATTGAGATCAAATGTAATTTTTATATGTTATATTAATATTTATATTAAAATTAACATTTTTATTAATTATTTTTGAAATTCAATTATAAATTAAATATAATTCTTAGATTCAATTATTAAATAAAATATAATAATTGTGGTATTCAATTGATTATGAATCTATTATTCGGTGGTAAGACAATTGATAATATTCAAGGTGGAACAGTATGATTGAGAAGTTAAGTAACTCCCTAAATATATCATTTAATCTCGTTTAACTCAAACAAAGATGGTTACTAAAGATAAAATAAAAGTGTATTGAAAATAGTATAAATAGGTGACACATTTAGTGTTCTTATACACTATCATTTATTATAGCCAACTAGACAAAAAAATATTTGATGAAATACCTTGTGCAGGTACAATACGACCGGACTGAAGACACTCCAGTTTGGAAGTAACAGACACCATAAAAAACAGAAGACTTCATGAAATCTATTCCACCTTGTAGCAACAAGATATAAAAAATTATTTGTTGGAATAACATAAAAAATTAAAAGGTTATAAACTTAATATTTATAGAAAAAAATATCTAACTAATTTTAATTATAATTATTCATATACCCCAACTACTCATTTTCTATCTTTCTCATACTGCATTACTTGTCAAGAGCTATGCTGCCTATACATAAAGCTGTTAATACATTTTGTCAGTGCCTATCCTCTTTAAAAATTGATATAAGGATCGTATAATTATTTATAACACACACTCACACACGAAAGTCTCAACTGCATAATGTTGGTTGAAAAGTTTAATCGGTACACTCCCAATCCAATACCAGGTCTTTTACTGAAGACAAAATTTCATATGAATAAAGAAGATAAAGTCTTGAAGTGACACTACATTAATATAATATAAGATAAATGTTCTAATTTAAAGGGTCGACTAGAACAAACATATATAAATATATTTACTCATTTGTGTTTAGAAAAGATACGTGACAAATAATATAACACTAGCTAGGATAGAAAAGAATAAAAGGAAAGTAAAGTGAAAGAGAATATTAAAATATTATGCAAATACGGAAACGTCAGTGGTAATATATATAATGAATTATGAAAGGGACAAATAATTTTTCTTCTCAACTTTGAAAAATAAAATCAATTAATAGACGTGGCTACTATAAATCCAAAAATAAATATAGAGGTGCAAGAAGAAGAAGCAACCTAAAATACAAGAAATAAGTGACTTTGTTGAAGTGAGAAGAGAAAAATAAAAGATACAGATGAGTAGATAGCAGCAGGTCTGATAGTTTAATTTTGGCACGCCAGTGGTAGAGAGTTTGGGAGCAGTTTTTGATTCTTTTCTTATATTACATGCAATCTCAGAATGACTCAATGTTTGACTGCTCCTTTCAACTAACTTCCTAACTTAATAAAAATCTTCTCTTTTCAATTTTAAGAAATAAAAAATCAAATTTAAAAGGTAATTCTTCTCTAATCAAATCTATTTCATTTTCTATAGTTCGAACGCAGTGTTATAGATTTGTTGATTAGCCACCTCCTTTATTTTGTGGATAAAGAATCTGCAGAGATTGTTGTTGAACAGAATAAGTAAGGATACATGAACTTGAGACGAGTCTTTTGGCACTTAAAAGTTACTTATTCCATGCATATACCATGGAATAAAACCTTAAACGGCTATTTAGAATGTAAATTCGATCATCCACACAAACTTACTTTATGGAGATTTATATTTGATTTGCTGTTAGTTTAAAATATAAATATAATGTTGCATGTCAGCATGTGTAAGATATTAACCTCTTAATTAAAGAACACTGTTACTGAAGAAAAAATGGCGGTGGCAGAGTTCAGAGTGTGTATATAAGAACACGAAGACGTGGAAAGAGAAAGGCTCTCTCTCTCTCTCTCTCTCTTTCTTTCTTTCTAGGCCATGGATGCGCTAGAGTTGAGCAACATGAAAGTAGGGAAAAGAAGCATTGTTAACAGCATTACCAAAACACTTCGCATTATTGAACTATGCGTCGCTCTCTTCTTCCTTACGTGGTTCCTCACGCGCCTCCCCTTAGCTCTGCGACTCTCCGCCGACTGTCTCCGCAGTCCTCTCTTCGTCTTCGCCGTTTTCAACGCCATCATCGCCGCCCTCCTCGCCCAGTCCCGCCGATTCACCCAATCCCATTCTGATGAGACGGTGGTGGCAGAGGCGAAGCACCGGCAGATCGGTGACACGTGTACGGACAGCCATTCAGGCGCCGCAACAGATCATCTTGATAGAAGAAAAGTTTATTTCCGGAGCCTGTCGGAGGGAGAGGGTGAGGATGGGAATAAGACGGGCGGACGAGAACTCCGGCGATCGGAGACGGAGAAGGCGCGGGAAAAATCGTATCCGCAGGATAAGCTGAGCAACGAGGAGTTCCGGCGCACGATAGAGGCGTTTATTGCAAAGCAAATGAGGTTACTGAGGGAAGAGTCGTTGGCCATTTCGCTTTATAATTAAGAAGTTAACGTTAATAAACATAAAATCAAAACCTCAATCACTCAACTAACCAATGAAATCAACTGCAGTATGCACTCTTTTTCTTCCCTTCCACACTTTCTATAGCTTCTTATATGTAAAAATAAATTAAAGAAGAAGATTGTTTATTATTTTTGCTTTTATTGATGTCTTGCACTTGCTCTGCAGTTTTATTGTGGTAGAGCAAGTATAGATTGGCACTTGCTCTATATACAATTAATCTCTTGTTTTGCCAGATATCTGAACTTTTCATGTGTACTATCGAATAAAAGATCAAAGGAGCAGGGTAATATGAACGCTTTAGAAAGCGATGAAATCTCATTCAAAGAAAGTGTATATTGTTGTTTTTAGTTGTTTAAAATTGACTTAGAAAGAGAAATTAGAAAGAAAAGTATGGGGAAATTACAATAACATGCTATCGGAATGAGGAAGAATATATTCGAGGATCCAGGTGGATGAGCATAATAGGGATTTTGGAAGAATTGGAATCAATACCGATCCTATTCTGCACCTTAACTATTTATTGCAAACAAAAGATAACTGAAAACTTCATTGCTTCTCCAATTGATTATTCATGGTAATACCAAGAAGAGATAGAGTTATGTTCCGCATATGACGTTGATGGGTGGTGCTTCTTTTGGTCTAACCAAGAAATAAATATATGTTCGGATAATATTATATTAACATTACGAAAACTAAAGTATTGATTCTTTTGAAATTTCGTTACATGAAATAAAAACACGTTAATGAAATGAATGTACGTTAGGCCTTCGGCAGCTGTTGTTATTTACTAATGTCTTTGTATGTATGATTATTTTAATATATTGCACCCAAATACATTTATCAACTTATCTTTTAAAACTCATTTACGTAAATTACTATAATTAAAATCATTCAAAAATAAAATAAATACTCATCTGCTCGTTTTAAAAAATGTATTTTCTGATATGTATTTCTCTAATATGCTTGTTTTAAAAATCCGTATTTTTCTACCTATTTTTAATGAGAAAATCATATATGTCTCTCAAATAAGTTATCATTTTAAACATACTGATTTTAAGGTTAATCAAACTGACCAATACACCTAACTTTCGGAGTTTTAAATAGTAAAAATGTGTTTCAATAGGGATCCTTTTCTTTCTTAGGATTGGGCTAGTCCTCTGTGATTCAGTAGCTGGGCCCAATTGTTCGGTTGGGCTGAAAGTCCATTTTATTTCTTACCTTTTGAGAAAGCCGATAAGGTTCCTTCCCAATCTTTTTCCTCTTTTTTTTTTTATTTTTATTTTTTTATTTTTTTTTACAGTATAGTTCCTTCTCATTCGAGTGTGGCTGGTTAATCGAAAGCTATCCATATTAAACGAGAAAAAAAGAAATCAATGATATAATTAACTCAAAAGAATGTTCACTTGGATTTCTTTTACTGGAATAGATGGTAAAATTTATCACATTTGATATACGAGTTATCCAATAAATAAACCAATCCTAGCTACTATATATTTAATCATATTTGTTTCCGTTTGAGTTAAATATCAAGACAAATTATCGACTCAAATATTACTGTGAAATTTATTCACTAAAATAGAATGAGAAGGTCTATCACCTTCAATATATGAGTTTTCTTAGTAAGAAATTTGATACTATTTTTAATTTAAAATTTTAAGACTTAATGTTTTTGGATTTTGTTTTCCTTATATATCATATTACTTTTTTATTTAGTCTTTTAAATCATACTTGAATTTCTAAAAAAAAAACGAATACAATATTATTAAAATTATTAAAAATTTTATATATTTTTTTATTTTTCATGATATTTGATCCTTTTGTCGTATTTAAAATATATGGTATTTAAAAAATTAAATTTAAATAAATTTGTCCTCAGTGACTTTTTCCTTTTTATATTTTATTTTGATTATATTTTTACTTATTTGAGACATCAAACTTCTATAATTATATGAAAACTATAGAATATGACCGATTTTTTAACAGAAAGAAATCATAATTAAAATAAAAATTATGTCACAAGGGAATTTCACGAACAATGAACAGTTGAATTTTTTTAATATCAAATTATTTATCACTTTTTCACTAGACTTATATTTTACAACTTTTATTACCATGATTATAATATTTTTAGTGTAAATATTGTTGGTTTTTAATTTTTTATAAGCAAATATAATAGGTCTGTTGATAATAGAAAAAAAAAGAGACATTTTTTCTAAATAGATACCAAGCATTGATGCAATGCACAGTTTTAAAATATTTTAGCTGCAGATCCCATGGTGTTTCCCGGCAATAATCATGAGAAGAGACAAAAAGAGGTTTGGTAAGCTAAATAAATACTCATATAACCCTTCATCCACTGGTTGTTCCTAATTCTGTATAAACTAACCTTTGATTATGACGTTTTATTAAATCACTTTTTTCTGATCACATGTTTGTTAAAAAAATTGATCACATGTATCTCAGTGCAATTAAAAGCTATTCAATATGTTTCTCATAAACTATATTATTCTTTTAAAAAAGAATTTCTATCTATAAATAAATATAAACCAACTTCTGATTTATTCATGTGCAGCGAAGGGATATGTCTGTTTATTTTCGATATTAAATTATGATCAATGAACTGCAATATATGTAGGTGTAATAAAAAGATTTAAACTCTTGTGGTCAGAACATAGGTTATCATTATTTGAAAGAACCGTAATTTAAACTCTAACTATCGACTACGGTTTTAACTGGACCGTAACCTAAACTTTTTTAAAAAGTTGTAAACATATCGTCGCATTTTTATATGCTATATATTTTTTTTCTTTTTTAATCGTAAAACATATTATGCTTAGTTAAATGTTAGTTTTTCAGTAGTCTTAAATTCCAGAAAAATTGCTAACAATTTGTCACAATAACAACAATTTTTTTATCTGAAATTTTTAAAACAAAACATATTCAATAAAAATGTAACACGGATAATTTTTAACTCTACCGTTTAATATTCATTTAAACAGAAAAAATATGAATATAATTTTAATTAAAACAACGACATTTTTATTTCCTTTCACAATGACTCTTAAACTAATTTGTTTTAAAATGAAAAAAGTATAAAAAATAACGTCTAAAACTAAATGTTGTATTAAACTAAAAACTAAAGACATATTTTAATTTTCAAAATTTTGAAACTTTAAATAACTAAAACTACCCAAACTTATTGTAACAAAACTGCAAAGAGGAAGTGAGGATGGAGAGGAGACGTACAGAAATTATAAGGAAATCATGTGGAACCTTATACGTCCAATGAAAAAAATTGTTTTTAATTATAAAAATATCACAATATATTTTAATCTGAGATATTTTATGGTCAGACACTAAATCACTAACGTAAATTACTTTTGTTTTGCACAAGTGATATTATATTTTGTTTCCTATTTTTAAAGAGTGCTTTGTCCAGTTGCTTCCTACCTTAATAATTCAACTCAATTTTCTATTCCTTCTAACCCTCAATCTCAATTATCATAATCTCTATCACCAAATAATGTTGTCAAACTATTTTTATGACTCCTTATTGATAACGTCAAACGAGGAAGAATGATATATTATTTAAAGTTGTGTAATTACTATGATATACATACTTTATGATATAACATAAACATAATATTTTTAATCATTCTTTTATCTTGATGTATATAACATAGACATTTTGTTTTGAATCATTCCTTCCTCTCATATCTTAAGTCTATTTAAATTATTTATCTTTTTATCATTTTGATTGTTGGTTTTACCAAATTATTTTTCATCATAAAAAGTTGTTATTCTTTACTTTAATAGTAGTTTACTTACCCTATAAGAAAATTGTTGAATAATGATCGATTTTAATAACAAAAAATAGTGACCAATTTAGATATCAATAATTATAAATTAAAAATTATTATAATTTCAAAAAATTATAATTGATTTCTAAATTAGTAACTAAAATGATTTATATTATTAATTGATTTCTAAATTCGTCACTAACATTAGCTATCAACATTTTGGTTATTAAAAAATTTGATTTTTAAACATTTTTTTTACTAAAAGTAGTCATTATTTAAGAGCTATTATATTATTCAGTTTTGGATATATATTTTCATTAAATTGTTACCGATTGACTTCAAATAGTTATGAGTTTTACATTTTTGTTAATCATAAAATTGTGAAGAAAAAAAAATTATTTCCGGTGAGAAAGTGACTTTGATGATAGTCTATGACTTATGAAAAACATTATGTAGTTATAATTAATTTGGTGATTATTTTCTTCTTATAATTCAAATTTATTTTATTTATTATAAAAGGTACACAATCTTATTCTCTATAACTTTTTTTTTTGTTTAGTTTAATTAAATACGATCTACTTTATTTGTGAAACGTCATTAAATATTTTAATGAAATCACGTGATTCAGATATAACTTTAAAAGTTATTATTCTTCAATGATTTGGTAATTGATGTGATGGTCCACACAACCTTAACCGATCAAATAAAAACAAAAGCATTGGGGGACAAGTAGAGGAAAACACGAAAATGATTGTGATAGTGTGAAAAACAAAATGTTGGCCTTGATGAATAAACTTAAAGAAAACCCCAAGTTGTAGTATGGTGAGGGTGATGCACTTTTAAAAAACTAAAAACGAAGAACAACACATGGTCCACTGAAACAACAGATATGAATCTTCAACCTCAAACAAACTGTATTTTTTTTATGCCATTTTCATGTGAGGAGAGAGAGAGAACGTCATTGCATTACGTCAAAACTTGGATTCTGCATGGTTATCTCCACCTTATCATAAACGCGTCTTTGATGTGAACACAAATTTTGTTGATCTTCATACTAACGCCATTATAGTCATAATAGTGAATTTCGGACTCAAGCATAATGTTAGTATAGAGCCTTAAGTGGTATTAAAGTTGATAAAAAAATATACACCCATCAATGGTATTAGAATCGATAGTTTGGGGTGACTGACTGCATAACTATAACTATAACAAAAAAGGATCATCAAAGTGATTGACCACATAACCATGGGTCACCATACACCTGGAGAAAAATATACCATATGAAAAAAAAAATAAGAGACTCACCATTGAGGGAAGATGGTTGAGAATAGTTAAAGTGTGAGTCAAAAGTCTCATATGGGATAGAAAAGAAAAAGTTAAACACTATATAAGGATAAAAACTCATAACATTATTGTCTTAAGGTTTTGGGGTTAAAGTGGTGTCAGAGGTCTTATATGTGTAAAACTAATATCATATAATCATATAAAATCACAATTTCTTAATAACCATAACTCATATGAATATATATATATATATATATATATATATATATATATATATATATATATATATATATATATATATATATATATAATAAATATCATTTAAATATTATATAAAATATATATTTATATTTTTATTTTTATCTATTTATTT
>Ga0099822_1007547_pt1 | contig 14052 bp, 4 predicted proteins | sample CowpeawhiteBW_FD_76839 | JGI IMG/M metagenome (GOLD analysis project Ga0099822, IMG submission 76839) | Root nodule microbial communities of legume samples collected from California USA - Cow pea white BW | ecosystem: Host-associated > Plants > Roots > Nodule | place: USA: California | collected... | reverse complement strand
TTGTTATTTAAATATATATATGTGTATATATATATCCCTATAAAATATAAAACACGCCATATATGTCGTCCCTATTTAAATAAATACAAATAAATAAGTAAATATACACACACACACACATATATATATATATATATATATATATATATATATATATATATATATATATATACTTTTTATTTTTTCTAATTATTTGGTTTGTCATGAAACTCATTTGCATATCCAATATATTTTTCATCTTATCAAAACATTTTATATAATTATGTTAAAATGATGTATGTCAATTAAAAAATTTTATGTCTCACATTTGAATATTTATATTATTTTTTAATATTTATATTTATTGTGTATTTTTCTTTCACATAAAAATGTTTATTGCTCTCAATTTAAGTGTTTAATAGCATAAACATTTCATTTACTAGTAATATAAAAAAAAAAACTCTTTACTATTATTATTAATTTTTATTTCATTTAAATAATTCTTTTATTTTGGTAAAATAACTTTCGTTATTTATCAACCATTAAGTATATATTTTGATATTTGAAAAGTTTTCTTAGATCTCTAAGGTATTTTTCATCTTATCATACTCTTAATTATACATTTGTTTTTCTTTGTGCGATTTTTTTCAATAGTTTCCAAATTGTTTCAAAGACACACAATTGTTAATTTTTTAATATTTTTATTTGTTTGTTTATTTTCATCATGTAGAATACTATTTCGATATATTTTATCTAATTATTTTTTATTTTCTAACTCATTATCAATCATAATGTAATTTTTTCACTATAATTGTATAAATAACTTTTATTTAATACAATATAAAAATTTAATGTAATTGTCATAAATTTTTTTTATCACCATCCAACATATATTGAAGTTCAAAATATACAATATCTATGTCAAAATTTTATTATTATGTTTATTATTTATTCTTTGCGTCATTTTGATCAAGTGATGTATTATAACTTTTATTAAAAAAAATTCATTAGAATTTAAAAAATTGAAGTAAACAAACATTTAAAATATATTTTAATTTGAATATTTTTTTCTTTTATATTTTCTAAAAAATATTTTTAAATTTTATCAACTAAGTTTCATTAATGTTTGCAAATTTAATAAATGTTTTGGTTCTAAAAAAATTTTAGTTGGTATTCTAATCTAAAATGTAAACAATTATAATTTATTTCAAAGTATTTGATATAAAAAATAATAATCATCCTCCTAGTATTGAATATTTTATAATATTATGTTTTCTTTACCGTAATTTTTTTTTATTTTATAAAAATTAATTAAAATTAATATTGAAGTAGTAAGAAAATGAGTACGGATATGAGTACGATATTATACCCGTTATTCAGAGGATGAGGATGAGACAAAAGTTTGATACCCGTTGAGTTTGGATATGTGAATGTGATCAAATTTTTCTACAGAAATGAGTATGAGATAGCGAAACTCGTCTCACCTTATCCCGTTGCTATTGTCATTCTAAAATTTCATTAGACGTTTGAAATGTTTTATAGTGATATTGTGTATAAATTAAACTGTTTCAACTATTATAAGGAATCATATTTCTATTTTTTTTTGAAAGAAAAAATTGTTATTTAACTCAATAACAAAATCATTATATTATGTTACAGCAAATTATAAATAGTGTTTGTTCTTGATTACTCACGCATTAAATTCAATTTATACGTGTTATAAAAATTTAAGTGTGAAATTATTTATGTTGTCTATAAAAACGTATAATAAAAAGAGAATTTTTATATTATGTATAAGTTGCATATTTATAAAATTTTTATTACATATTAATATTTATATAAGTATATTTATTTATGTGAGCTAGTACCACGTGTTAGTTTTCTTCTAAATCTTTTTAGTTATCTTTGGTTATCCTATTCGAGATGTGCACTATCTTCAACACTAGAGACGAATCTTAGTTTGGTCCTAGGGGACCATGACTCCCCAAAATTTGTAAATTTTTTTAGAGGTATATCTTCAGAATTTTAAAAAATATATATAACATATGTTATATCGATAGAAATTAAATTAGAAAGATTTTTATTTTTTTATAAAATATAACATTTAATGTTAATAAATAATAAAACATAAAATTGAATATAATAAAGAATAAGAAATTTTATTGAGATATTTTTTATGTTCTCTTTATTGTCTCACATATTCTATTAATCTTTCACTCTTGCCATGTTCTCTTTTATTTATTTTTTAAATAAGTTAGAGAAAACTTGTTTTTTTTTCTTCTCATTTTTCATACATTCTCTTCCATTTTTTAAAGTAGACTCTCACAGTAAGATCATAGCAAGGGTCATATGCTAATGCCTCAGGGAAACATAATGATGATTATGCACAAAAATACATCATTAGGACAAAATGCTTGGTTGACTTTGTTGGTGGAAAAGATAAAGGAAGCCTATATGGCATAAGACAAGGGTACAAAATAGTGCTGGAAGAGGTATCCTTAAGGACCAACCATATTCTTCCACTAGTGTTAAGCAGGTCGTGAACTTACTCACGCAAAGACTAGAAACATGTGATTAGACTTATGAATATTTGAGCCGCAAATTTCAAAGCTTCCAAAATCTAGTCATGAAATTCTTGCCACTGATGCCCAAACTCGTCTTCAACAACATCAGTCTAATCCAACACCATCCCAGTAGAAACCCACTCCAGTCCAGCCCCTCCAGTCCAACTACAACCCCACCCACCTCATCAACAACACCCTCAAGAAAAATAAAATAATTATATGATTATGTGGATTATTTGGACTTGTTTTTACATATTACGTGTTTTTTTAAAATATAGTCTAGATACATTACATGTAGATATACTATTATTGAAGTTTGTTTGTATTGCAATCAATTATTTAGACGTATTGTATTTTATGTTTGTCTGATATTGTAATGTTTGTTTGGGTTTCCTGACTAAAATTACAAAATTTGTGAGGTTGTTGTTGTTTTATTGCAATTTTATTGGCATGTTTATTGAGTGCAAAATAAAGTCTATTGCACTAGAAAGTGGGACTTCATTTATTGATATATTGTACCAACGAAGACGAAAAACTTCATCGGTAATTATTGAAGGATTATTTCATCCGTAATTACTGAAAGATTTTTGCTCGTTGGTAATTCGTCGAAAAAACACAATTACCAACTAATTTTTGCGGTTACTGACGAATATTGGTAGTCAGTAATACCTATTTTTTTTGTAGCGCTATGTATCCTCGCTGCACTTCTGACACATTCCACAACACTCACATTTCACATTCTCTATACCCATTCGTTGTTCCCTTATAAGCTTACATCACACACAATGCTTTCACAAGCACCATTCATGTCGCTACTAGTGGGGCAACCAAGTTAGTTCAGGGGCATACTATGTATCTCCTTTTTTTATATGATTTGTTTAGAAGTCATAAACGTAAAACACAACTTCTCATTAAAAAAAAGGCAAATTGCTTGTTGAGCTCATGACTTTAGGTGGAAAAGGCCTACACGTGCATGTGACATTTCATTTCAAAAATAAAAATAGGAAGTTGTCTTGTTGACCATGACATTTGTAAAATAAAGTTGGATTTTGTGTGGTTTATGAACAACTTACCCCAAAGTTGGTAATTTTTTTAAAATGTGCCCATTATGGTATTTTGCTTAGAAAACTACACCATTTTGGTAAAAACTCCATTTTGTAATATATTGTTTTATGTTTAAAATTGTTTTATTTAAGCATGCATGTTGATTTATTGATAATAATGAATGAGTTTGATATGCATTGTGTCATGTTGGTTGTTTGGATAAGGATATTGTAGTGATTTCCAAGGAGGGAGTGTTACATTGATATTGAGTTAGGGTGTATTGAGTATTGGTTATGTAATAAATTTATTTTGACTATGTTAGTATCATACTCATGTAGAGGAATATATCTAGTTGTGAGAGTTGAGAGATTCATATATGGAGCTTCGATAAGAGATCAAACTCACAAATTTAAAATTTACCTTGTAATGCTCTTTGGAATTTTGCCCGACCATATATACATCACGAGAGGAATGAGTAAGGGATGACATGTGGTGCACAATCTATCAATCTACTCAATGCACTTTTCTTTTGGAATTAAAGTCAAATGTCTAAGTCTTAAGAGCCAGTAGATTGTGATTTCATATGTAGGCTAGTGATGACATGTTTGATGTAGACATTTAGATTTTTGTTATATGTGATGGACTGGTTATGATGATAAGAAAATTTATAATATGTATGGTCTCTTATAATTACATTACCTTACTTTGTTGTCCGTACGTTGTTGGTTGTTAACCTGCATTAATATTTTACACATAAATAGATGATAGTGTAGGTGGAAGGATTGTAAAATAATATGATTGTTGATGGTCTTCTTAGAGAAAGAAGTTGTTGCTTAAGTATATACTTTTTGTATTGTATATATCCTTTCGTTGACAAAGTATTAATTATTTTTTAAAAGTTTAGATTTAATTATCTCCTGGAGAATTTTGTAAATGATGTACTTATAAATTTGTTTATGCTTTTTATTAATTATGTAATACTTTAAATTATCAAAGTAATCCTGTTGGGATGTTACGTGCAAACATTAAAAGCAAAAGTTTAAAGTTTAAACAAAAGAAAAACTTACTTTAAAACAAAAATTAGTTGATTTAAATTCATCTAAATTAAATAATTTGAAAACTTTCAAAGGAAATTAGAAAGACCAATTAAAATTAAAAATTAGAAAAAAGTAGAGTTTGTAAAATAAATTATTAAATAGTTAAATTATAATTACAACCTTATATTATATTAAAATGTTTTGCATTTGTTTATTAAAAAAAAAATAGTTTGTTATATTTATGCTTCTAGTTTTTTTTCCTAAAATATGTTTGACAACAAATTTATCTTGAAAAAAATTCATCAACCATACATACTATTAAAAAGATGATTTTATTTTATATTTTAGAAATTATTATTCAAAACAAATTATTCATGTTCTTAAATTCTCCTGTTTACTTTTATTTTAATATTTTTTATTACGAACGAATATCTTAACATTTAACTAACCGTGACTAAATATTAAAATTAATTTCAAATATGTATTATATATGACATAATTTTATACTTTTAATTAAATGGATTTGTTCAAAAATTTGCTGACAGCTGTCTCACACAAATGTACCAAACAATTTAATTTAACTTTTCATATTTTTCAACTTATATTTTTAATTATTTTATTTTCTATTTGAATTTTGATATTTTAAAACATCAATAACTAAATATAAAATATATTATTATATTTTTTTGTCGTAAATATATAACATAACTTATATGTTTAAAATTAGTTTCTATCATTGATTTTATTTATGCTAAAATACTATATTATATTGTGAAATAAAATTATTTTGGTTATTTATAATTTATTTGAAAGATATTCAATAATTTAAAAATAATTATGATTAAAGGATATAAACTGTTGAGAAGATAAATTATAGGGATAAAAGATAGAAATAGAGTGGTTTAAGATAGTTAAAACATAAAATTTTGAACTAATTATTGAATTTAAAATTATACTTTAAAATACTTAAAATAAATTATATATTTAATTTATGGGACCTGAATAAAATCTTTGGGTCAGATAGCTCTTCAAAATCATCATCGTAAAGTACAATATTGTTGAAGAATATATGTATAAGGATTCAAACAATAATATGAATATTTATGAGAATAATTTCAAGATATTAAGAAATTAAAAATATAGATATTCAACATTGGAGAAAAGTTAGGTATCTTATATTTTTAGTGGTAAAAATAGTTGTCAAAATTATTTTCTTATTCAAATTTTTAATATAAAATGAGTTTTGTAATGTTTTTAAAAATATAAAGAAATTAGAAAAATATTTTATTCTCTTAATTGATATACTAATATTAACATTTATTGCAAAAAAGATTTAGTCTAACTGAATTAGTTATAATTATTTGGAGTTGCCGTATACAGTTGCGTTGCATGGTGGCTTAAGAAGAATTAGTTGTCACTCTCAGGATAAGGTATATGTAACATGTATGTAATCTAATATCTGCAGAGAAAAGATGAAGAGAATAATGAAAATATAAAAAGATAAGATAATTTTGTAAAAGATAAAAAAATTATAATTATGATAAGTTGAAAGTAAGAATGAGAATGAAAATGAAAATGAAAGAGTGGGATTATCGTATGATGTATATCTCTATCTTGAATAAAAACTATCTTTTCTTAGAATATATTTTATTCGCAGTTAGGGGTATTTGCGTAAAGTTGGAGGTCACAGAAAACCTGGTATAAGAAGGAAGCTCATCCCTGATTCTGAGAGTCACACAGTGAGAAGAGCAAAAAAGCACAACAAACAACGTGACCCCACCCCCTTCTCCTTCTTATAAATGCACACTCTCTAACAAACCAAATACCTCTACCACTTGCGATCCGAGAGATCAAACCCTAATATACACATACACACACTTTCTCTCTCTCTGAATCCCAAATTTTTTTTATCACCATCTCCTCGATCACCTCTCAGACACACTGAGATTGAGATTGAGATTGAGATTAACCCTAACACATACTCACACACACTCTTCCGATTGGGATTCCGATTCGGATTCAAATGGCTACGACCGGTGCCTCTCCCAATCATTCTCCTAAGCCTGGAGTCTCCTCGCCCTGGAGTCAGATTGTGGCTGCAGCTGCACCTCCTTCCTCTCCGCCGTTGCCTGTCGACTCTGCCTTGATCAATTCTGCCCCAGCGGATGATGTCGATAACGGCGGTGGAAACAATGTCAATAGCGGGAAGAGGCCTGCGTGGAATAAGCCCTCCAACGGTGCTTCTTCTTCCGTCATGGGTGCAGATTCCTGGCCCGCACTGTCGGAATCCGCTCGCGCTTCGGCAAAATCACCTTCACCTTCGGAATCTGCGAAGGGTGCCATGGATGCGATGTCTACGCCATCATTGCAGGTTTTTTTTTATTCCGTCTTTTGTTTTTGTTAATTTGGGATTATTGATTTAAAAAAATACAAAATAATTGGGACCGTTATTTTTTTAGTAACTTTTTATGTAGTAATATTCAGTTCTGTCTAGTGTTTGTTGTTTCCTCTTTCTATTCTACCAACTGAAAAATAATGTACAGTGTAGATTTTTTTTTTCAATACTAGAATTTAGATCAAGGCTGCTTTAGGTGATTGTAAATTGAATCTATCTTTTAGTTTGTCCGGTATATGATTTTGGAAAGTGCACCGTGTGCATTGCTATTGTAGGGTTCTGGAAGTTTGGTTCCTTCACCACATAGGCAAGATAGGGATAATGCTAGTGCGAACAACACTGTGCAGACTCATCAGAAGTCTTTTAATAAGCGAGGCAATTTGAACCCATCTTCTAATGGAGGTCACCTTGCTCCACAAACGTCGGGGCCTCAAGGTCCTATGGCTCCTGCTGGGTCCCACAACTATAATTCTTCTCTGAAAGAGCATCAACCAAGAGCTGGATTTGTGCCCAACGATCATCCGCCACAACGGAATTCTTTTAGACACCGGAATGGTGGTGGTCCTCATCAGCGTGGGGATGGTCACCATCATAATTATGGGGGTAGACGTGATCATGACCGTGGGAATCAGGACTGGAGTAATCACCGCAATTTTAATGGTAGAGACAACTATATGTCTCCAAGATTTGTTCCTAGGTTTATTAGGCCTCCACCACCTAATCTTGCTCAACTATATCCACCCCCACCTGCAATGCGACCTCCTTATGGTTCTATTGGGTATCCTGGTACGTGTAATGTTCAGATGATATGTTTTATTGTTTATGTTCATGGTCTGATAATTGTTTGCATTTGCAGAACTACCTCCTCAGATGTTATATGTTCCACCTCCACCCCTGGAATCAATGAGAGGTGTCCCCTTTGTCTCCCCAATACCACCTAATGCAATGTTTTTTCAACCTACCGATAATCTTTTGCACACTAAGATTGTCAACCAGATTGATTACTATTTCAGGTGTTGCTTATGCTTTTGATTAATCACTATTTTCATCTTGTTTTATGATTTTTAACTGCTTTAGAAAGTTGTCTGCATATTTACTACACATTGTATTTTTCAGCAATGATAATTTAGTTAAAGATATATACTTGAGGCGGAACATGGATGACCAAGGATGGGTTCCTATAAGTTTAATATCAAACTTCAAGAAAGTAAGTTGGTTTGGTGGTATTTGGTTTGCCTGAATTTTTTACTTGTGTGAAGTTGGTTGATTGGTCGGGTTTATAGCTGATTAATAATACCATACTGCACTTTCTGTTGTATTGTTTGAGTGCTTTCTATATTGTGTAATGATTGATGACATATGTAGTAACATTCTCGTTATCCAATTTATCCTATATTTTATTGTCCTTTCCATGGCATTCATGGGATGACAAACAGTTGTAGTATAGGTTTTTGTTTTTTTTTAGGTTATATTAGAAAATGTTTAGGGAAATATGAATTTACTCTTAAAATCAATGTATTACGGCTAGGTGCATGGTAAGTGCTACACTCGGTATGGATCAAAATGTAATGAATGCCGGGTTCCAACAATGTATTTTGGTTGATGCATGAATTATTCAACACCCTTGTTATACTAGAAAGGCTTGAATACAAACCTGAGTGTGATTATCCTTTTGATTTTCTGTTATTTATCCCTTGGTTTATTTGAACTATACACGATGACAGATATGTTGGTAGCTAACTGTAATGTGATCCCTGCAATAACTTACCGTTGAGTTAAATCTATATAGGTGGGTCGTAAGAGTAATATTGCAGGGTATACACAGACATACCAGGTTGGGAAAACGGTACACTATTTACTTTATGATTTGTGAGGTGACTTGAATGAACCAAGTTTTGCTATACTCAAATTTACTATCTTTTTAAGGAATTCCATATTCATATGTCTATTGATGGTGTTATGTTGTTGTACAAGCCCTGATTCGAGTGACTCGGTTATTTGAGTGACTAATAATGTGTATGGAGGTTGATCTTGCTGAATTTTCTCGAATTTTATTTTTAGTGACAGGTATTTGATTTTTTGAATCACTTTTAAAGCTGAACATTATTTGTGGGGTAGTCTGTTAGAGTTTTCCTTATATTATGCTTTGTTTTTTCTTGTGATTTCAGTTACTATTCTGCCCAAGTTTTGTTCTTTTGCCAATTCTTCTACTGTGGATATGTAGATGAAGCATTCTTCATCATTAGATGACTATTTTTTTTTATGTCGTAGGTCAAGCATTTGACTGAAAATGTCCAGACTGTGATAGATGCTGTTCGAGCGTCATCAGTTGTTGAAATTCAGGTATTTTTGTTAAACTTGCATTCTATCTCCCTGTTAAGTAAACAGGATAATCAGGTTGTATTTGTTTGTTAAATCTATTTTGTGTTAAATTTATTCCTCTTGGATTATAGGGTGACAAAGTTAGGAAAAGAAATGATTGGAGGAGATGGATCATGCCTCCTGCTCAGCTTCCTAATTCTAGAGGTTCTCAAACCATTGGACAACTGGCAGAACAAGTCCAAAACATTACTCTGGAAACAACTAACAATGATGATACTGGGGTATTAGATGTTTCACAGAATAGACCCTTCGGGGAATTGAATGGTCAATATCTGCTTTCCACTGGCGAGAGTACTGGACAAGTTGGCATTCAAGTTTCAGATCATTCTATTTCTGCCAGAAATTAGAGCTGCATCTCTTCTTTAAAACATTTTTTGAAGAATATTCTTCAGAGGGAGGCAGGAAGCAGGGATCATGGTCTCAATTTTTACATATCGCACAGTGGGACATGATTTCTCATGAGGTATCTAGGAAAACATGATTGAGAAATGGGAAGAAAATACCTTTTTATAAAACAGAAAAAAAACACCAAATGGTAAAAATGGCCCGCAAAAGGCGCATTTATATTTTGTGTTTTGGAGCTAGTAGCATTACTCTTGTGATTACTTGTTTATATGGGGTGTAATGTTCCTACTCCAATGGTGGGATGGTAGTTTACTTTAATGTGGGGATTATTTTTTGTTTTTATTCCCCTGAATTCCCCTTGGCTTCTTTTTTAAATTGTTTGGGGTTCATGTTCCCACCTGGTTTAGGAGCATTATATGTGAGATCAATGGGTGTTGAATGAGTTTTGGTAGCTACTAGTTGACTGAGTGAAGGGGAACATGGCTTTCTGCTGACGGAGCTTCTGCCGCAACTACTTCATTAATCATTGTATGATGTCCCTTGCTATTTCCCCTTCACATCATATTTGGAAATGACTACACCTTTTTTTTTTCTTTTCTTAGTTTTACTTCATTCAAACTCTTACTAGCCATACATTTGTCCCTGTGGGGTTATTTAAAACTTCAATTTTTTGCACTTCATGGAACCTGTCTTCATTATTTGCTACCCGTGCCTGTTCTAACATTCTGTATTAATTCGTTTACTTTTTGTTTCATGCTTACGTGCTAGATAAACGTTTTCAAATATTTACTACCAAGTTTATTTGTTATGCATTCACAGGTTAAAATAGTCATATAATTGCAGTAATCGATAGATCATTATACGTCAGAGATCGTGTTTCAATAATAGCATCAAATTGTTTTACATTACATAGCATTTTTTTCTTAATTACTAAATGAAGAGAAGAAATATAGTTTTCGAATTAAGTTTTAAAATAGTTGTCAAATAAAACTAGCTGGTGCTTTATCGTAACTTGTATTTTATAAGGTGAATTTTGTACGCAAAGTTTTTTTATTCATCTAGGTTGTGTGTAAAATTCTTTTTGGCTCAATGAATTTATATGACTAGCATTTTTGCTAAGTTCTCAGTGTGATGTAAAATTATATTTTATAATATATTGATTTTAATAAAAGTCTTGTGAAAACTTTTAAATTTTAGTTTAATTTAATGAGAAGCTCACATTGAACGATTTTAGAAATTAAATTGGTTTCATGCTTTTCGGCACAAGCACTTGTAATCCAGTTGTGCCCTTTCTAATTTGAGCGCAGGACGATTATCTGTGCTTTTCTATATCACGTGTTTTATTTTTGCGAATATTTTTGGAAAAGAAAATAATTGGAAATAATTATATTCAAAATTATAAGAAAAATTAATGTCATTCCGTAAGATAATAGAGGAAAGTGATTGTTTTTTTTTAAACTGGAAGAAAATTGAGTATCATTAAAGCAAAGCTGTCAATTTTAAAATTAAAAACTAAGAGTGTTGTTTAGCACAATCTCAAAAGGGATAGGTATAACTTCTCCTGTTTGATTGTAGTAGCATTTAGAGAGTAAAAACATACCTCTGTTATAAAGTATTAAACTGCACTTATAACTATATTTTGCTCACATCCATTAACATGTACCCTTATGGTTCATGTAGTATTTGCGATTTTAGCAGATATAGATTTTGAATGGGTAAGAAAGTAAAGAAATATATAAATAGGTTAAGAATGTTTACTCTTTATTTAATTAAAAATTACATCCGTCCAAGTTACATTTTTTTTCTTATATTTTAGTAAGATTAGAGAATAATCTAAATAGAAATCAAGTTAAACAAACCAATTAGATTCTTAATCCGAGTAAGCAATTTGGAGTGTTTTGAAAAGGAGATCTTATTTGTACATAGTGTTATATTTGGACTTGCAAATATTTCATTAGTTTGATTTCTTAAAGGATATAAAGAAATATTTGTTATTATGCACACTACACTCAAGTAAGAAGAAGTAAATTGGAATTTAGAATAGAGATTTGAAGTATAAAAACGTATGACTATATCATTCAAGCGGCACTCACATGATTAAGAGAATGAGATGTATAATTTAAATGATAAATTGAAGTTTGTATTTGTCCGCAACCACCTTTCTTCACCACTCCAAAGACTACTAGTAAACTGTCAATTAATTTTACTTTGTGTCAATCAAAATAGCTTTGGACCAAACAAAACTCTAATAAAAGACGCTAAAAAAATAAAGTCACATTGTCCTCATCTAATAACCCCAATGATTAAGTTAATTGATTCCTTTTCTTTTTCAATCTTCTGTGTCTTTCTTTCTTAGTTCCTTCCATATTCAAACAAAGTGTCGGGGAAAATTAAATGTTAACAAACTCACTATTCAATCATTGATGCTTACTTCAACTGTTTCATAGTTGTGAAATGTTTTTTTTATAACTTTTTCTTTTGTCTATAAATTTCATAATACTTAACGAAGGATTTTTTTCAAGAAATATTTGTTTTTGTTTTTAATTTAACTATGTAAATTCAATTTTTTTTATAATTGCTTTTTGCATCCCATCAATTTCTACCTGAACCTCCACAAATTTTGAAATTCTATTTTTGTCCATCCGACTTTTATTTGAAACACTCTCCATGGAGACATTACATTTTGGGGGTTGCTGTACGTTGCAAGAAATACTTCTTGTTTAATTTAATACAAATTGTTGTCATTGAAAATTAAAATTGAAATACTTTCGTATCAAATCCTAATTTACTATGTCTGGGTAATTTTACTTTAATTTGAAAAGGTTAAATATATTTTTGGTCCCTCAAATTTCAGTGAATTTTAGAATTAGTCTCTTTTCAAAACTTTATATCAATTTAGTCCTTCATCTTTAGAAATACATGGATTTAGTCTTTCTTACCAAAATTTGTTAGGTTTATTTGACATTTTAAACACATTTTTTGATAATATTTGAGTTAACATTGAAGCGAAAATATGTCAAACGATGTAAACAATTCAAATACTATTATAAAATGCACTTGAAACATCAAATAAACTTAACAAAATTTGGTTAAAATGACTAAATTCACGCATTTATAAAGATGAAAGACTAAATTGGTATAAAATTTTGAAAAGGGACTAATTTTAAATTTCACTTAAACTTAAGGGACAAAAACATATTTAACCCAATTTGAAATTATCTTACTTTAAAGGTTAGTTATTTTTTGTAAGCATGTTTATATTTTAAGAATAGACACATAAAAGTCTCGGACATGGTGGGTAGGACAATAGATACTTACAAGCATAGAAAAGTTAGCAATATTTGTGTATGATATAAGTTAGATTATGCATGATAAATAAAAAATGAGATTTTTTTTATTAAAATTAAGAAAAAAAAAATCATAAAACTACTTGTCGTCTAGTAATAATTAGAAAACATTCTGACCAATGGTTAAAAAAGAAAAATGTGTCGTTTATGAATGTCCAGTGCTATGCCCCCTCACATTCTCCTCTAACCAATTTTTTTTTAATCAACGAAGACTCGGAGGAAAGAAAACAGGAAGAAACACTCATTAAGTTTAAAAACTTTACTTTTAAATATAATTATTTTAGGTTAAGTATGCTTTTTTTTTCTTTAAATTATTTTTAAAATTTTATTATTATGAAATTAAATTATTTATTATTTTATTTTTGTATTTTATGAAAGTTGTGTAAAAAATTTTTATTAAAAAACTATGTAAAACTTTCATATCATTTGTAATTTATAATAAAACTTTTACATATCATTAGAAAAAAACGTCTTACAAAACTTTCATAAAATATATAAATAAAATACTATATAATTTAATTTTAAAATGAAACAATTTTTCAATAATTTAAAAATAAAAAGTATATTAGATTTGGATTCTCAGCTTAATGTCAAAAAGGTCTTATTAGATAAATTGTAATCATTTATTACATGTATTAAGTAATATATACTTTTGAAATAAAACCAATGAATACACTAACCCATTGAAGCATGAATGCATGCTCCCATTATTCTGTTAGAATTTTAATTGATTTCTATTATAACAGTATATTAAGTAATAAAATTTAATAAATAGTTAGAATTTATTAAATATGGTCTTCTCTTTTTAAGCATAAACAATATAAACTCTCTTTTTTTTTTTTTTTCCATGAACACGATTAATGAATAAAAGTCTAATTAAAGATTATTCTTATTAATACAAAAACTCATGTTTAAGCAACTTGACATTTAATTTTAACACATTAACTACTTTTGTTCTG
>Ga0099822_1007538_pt1 | contig 14061 bp, 9 predicted proteins | sample CowpeawhiteBW_FD_76839 | JGI IMG/M metagenome (GOLD analysis project Ga0099822, IMG submission 76839) | Root nodule microbial communities of legume samples collected from California USA - Cow pea white BW | ecosystem: Host-associated > Plants > Roots > Nodule | place: USA: California | collected... | reverse complement strand
ATATATATTTTATATATATTTTTTTTTTTTTTTTTTTTTTTATATTTTTTTATAATATATATATATATATATATATATATATATATATATATATATATGTTCCTGCAGAGAACAAACAAGATAAGTTAGACACAAGCGTCACCTTACTCATGTAATCCGCTATCTCTTCAGTTGGCCTATTCCCGGTTGGTACATGTTGGCTTGGACCCAGGAAGGGTTATCTGCAGAAGGGACTCCGAACCTCAAGTGAGTCAAAACTCTCAAAATGTCAACTCAGGTGATTAATGGAGTAATTTTTTTTTTGTATGCGTACCTTTAATGACTGGGTCCACATGTATTTATAGAGTATTAATTACGTCTGGTTATTCTATGGGTCGGGCCCTGGCTTAGGCCTTAGCTTGGGCTGTAAATGAGCTTGGGCCCTAACCCAAGCCCTGAGGTGGACTCATTGAATACTAAGGGAGCTTTGATTTTGCTAAGTATATTGGGGTTGCCGGCCTAAGCCGACTACTTTTCTTGGCGGTTTGTGTTGCTTATGTGTTGTCTTAGGCAAGTTGTTCCTCTAGGTGTTTAAGTTACCGGTTTAGGCCGGTTAGGCTTAGGTCAGCCAGACCTAGGCTGACTACTTGAATGCTTTGATATATAGACCTCGTTTTATTATTATTCTGTTGAGTTGGCTTGGTGTGGTACACGAGTCCCCAGCCTTGACCGATATAGGTGTTGGTCAAGGGTGATATGTGTTGATATGCTAGTGGGGCCGGCTAGGTGTGGTATAATATATATATATATATATATATATATATATATATATATATATAAAATAAAGGGAAAAGGGGAAGAAAATGTTAGAAAATAATATAAATTATTATTATAAACAATTTGATTCTAGACCCAACTGAAATGGACACGTTCGGTTTGTGGTTGATATGAATCCAACACTGTAAATATCACGGCAACCTTAACTTCCCAACATATTGCTGCGATCATTTTCCAAAATGGAAGCGTTTTGCACAACTCAATCCTCCTCTTCTTCCACGTCTCTTCTCAATTTTCAGGTATTACTCTCACGTTGGAACAAATACCAACCCTCTTATTTCATGTTTTAACACTTTTATACTTAGTTTTATGCCGAAGAAATTATCTTCACAACCAATGTCGTCAACATAGTTTAACTTCCTTGAATGTGCTACCACTTGGATTTTACTGAGCCAACATAAAATAGGTTATCTCATATTCCTTGCATATTATCCTTCTACTCTCACCGTTCAGTAAAATTGGGTTATCCCGGAAGTTCATCGAATGCCTTTTGTGAATTTGGTTGGATGTCAAAATCATTTCTTGAAATTGAATTTTGATTCTTATTGCTGTTGTTGCTGAAGATGGAACTTCCCTTTTCATCAGAGGCAGTGAAAGTTTGGTTCTTGTTGATATAATTCTGCTTCATCTTGATGCTCTTCTGTTAATTCATACTGCAGGGGGCTCAGTTGGCTAAAAGAAAGTTCTGTAAGAATTCTCCACACACTATTTTGGCATCACCTACGCTACCTAAACCATTTCTTCAGATTTATGGTAGACCTCAGCCATTAATTTATACGTCAACGAGAATTACTTCTGGAGCACACAGAGCAGCAATATCGGCTGAAACTGGACGACAAAATTGGGATTTTGGAAGATTTGTAAAAACACTATACTTCTTCAATGGGTTTCCATCTCCTGCAAAGGTAACACTGTCTTCAACTTTCAACTAGTATAACTACAGAGTAATAGTAAGGAAGGAAGAGAGATAGAGAGGGAAAGACTGGTATGAATCTACTAATGAATATTCTTCATTTCTGAATTGTGAAGTTCTTTGACTTTCTAGTTGAGAAACTTTCTGTTCCTTCCCCGAGTGAAATGGTTAACCCAATGAGAACTTCTGATGTCGTCCTGGTAGCTGGAGCCACTGGTGGCGTTGGTCGAAGAGTAGTTGACATACTGCGGAAGAAAGGAATTCCTGTCCGAGTATTGGTATTGTTGTTAACTTACCTTTTTCACAAGATTTCATAGCATATAATAGTTTCTACGTAAATAACATTGAAAAGAATTTAGAAAGTTTTGGTCTATTAATACTTGAATTTGGTGCATAACAAATATTATATTTCTGTGTCAATATTTACCAGGTTAGAAATGAAGAGAAGGCAAGAAGGATGTTAGGCTCAGATGTTGATTTGGTGAGTCAGTTTAATAATGCACTGATAAAAAAACTGCCACCTTATATTTGTAGTTACCATTTTTGTTCACAATGAGGTCTTATTGGACCTAAACACAATGAATCCAGCAATGATGGAAGATAGAAGTTAGCCTGGTGAGCATGTGTTTGCGTAGGAGGAGATAATCAATTTGACTTCTGGCCATATGAAGTTCTTCACTGATTTTTCTGTGGAATATTTGCTAATATTTCAAGATTTCGTGGAATATAATGATGTTCCTCAGTGCAGACTTACCTGTGTTATTTGTAATTTTTTTATCGAGTGATTGCAAAGAGTGCGCTACGTAAATTGATTGTTTCTTTATCCATTACTTTTCTCTGCTGCCAACTTACCTTTATATGTGCACTAAGGTTGTTGGAGACATTACAAAAGATAGCACTTTGATCCCTGAATACTTTAAAGGCGTGAAGAAAGTGATTAATGCTGCTTCTGTTATTGTTGGCCCTAAGGAAGGAGACACTCCAGACAGAGCAAAATACAGCCAAGTATGTCCATTAGCTTTATTAGGACAAACAAATTCGATTTTTCTTACACTGTAATTAATACTTGTCTTTCACTGAGAAATAGGTGTATAATATCTACTAACGATTCTATTTGGACAAATTTTTCCATAAATACTTACAAAATCAGAAGAAAAGAATGAGATAAACTTCTCTCATATGCTAAAATTAGGTCATGAATATGTTAGGATCATTTTTTGAAGAAACTTAATGGAGTATCTTCTACAAATTAACTTATGCATAAGATAATTTTAACTTGTACGAAAACAAATATTTTTCTCAGTTCATTCTCCTATAACTGTTTATGGGAAAATTTATAACAACGGGGCCATTATCAACTTGTTACTTCTCTTAATTGTTCTAGTTTTGTGATTTTTTGGTGAATGCTTCATATTTATTTCTCACTAACAGAATGAAATTATTTTTGGTGCAGGGAGTCAAGTTCTTTGAGCCAGAGGTAGCTTACTGATTTTCCTTTCTGTTGAAATTATCTTCAGAATCAGAGGTTTTGTTGTCTATTTAATTTGGAAGTACAGTTGGTCTGAAGCTCATTTGTGAAGTTCTTGAAGCTTATTTTCTTAGTTATTGGTTGTTGAAAACAGATAAAAGGTGATTCACCAGAAAAGGTAGAGTACATAGGAATGAAAAATTTGATCAAGGCTGTGAAGGACAATCTTGGACTTCGAAGAGGAAGGCTATTGTTTGGATTTGAAGGTAGGTTCCTAGTTGACAAAACATTAAATTGATTCAACGTAATTGCCAGATCAAACTTTTTATATACATGTCCAGTGACCACCAAACTTAACTTTGCTGCATAAAAGGAAACTTGTAGAAGCAGAATTGATTTTTATTCTTTCTTGAGGGTGGAGGGTGCGATAGGCTGTGAGGCACAGTTCATGCATTAAAAAGTGTTCTGAATCCACTTGGCTAATTGTAGGAAGAGCAATTAAAGGTTGATATATTGGATTGAGCTTTGAACTTTGAACATTAAGTTGCAAGACTGATTGCAGCGTCTCTGTTGCATGGCTTTGTGTTTGCAACATGCTATATTTAATATTATACTTCTGGTTTTTAGCTTTGTTTTGAGTGTTTCAGTTTTAATGCTGTGCATCCTGTGAGTAGAATTTTCTTTTCTATTTTCCTTACAGGCAATAATTACAGGCAACTTCCTTGGGGTGCTTTAGATGATGTGGTAATGGGCGGAGTTAGTGAAAGTACTTTTCAAATTAACCCAAATGGGGGTGAAAATGGTGGGCCAACAGGGGTTTTTAAAGGTATGTGTCAAATTCTTGACAATGTATGTGATTTCGCTTTTGGGGGAATTTGTAAGCTGTATTTTACTGCCCAAAATAATACAACTTTGTGTCTAGTTCAGGCGTTGTTTCAACGGCAAACAATGGTGGCTTTACAAGTATTAGAACTAAGGTAATGAAAAACATTTATATTAACTTTTCAATGAGTTCAGGCAAATGACAGTGACATATGTGATTCACTACTAGACCACTATATGAAAATAAAAGATTACATTTTGATTAATGTTATTTGAACCAACTCTGACGTAATTTTGTTTTTTTCGAAATCTTGAAAATGACCTCAACTTGTTCTCTTCAATAGAAAAGTGTCCTGTGTGTTCATTCCTAATGTTCCTCTAAATTCTGATGAATGGATATAAACTCGGAATTGCTGTACTGGTTCACTTATAGCTTTAGATAAGTGTTCTAAAACTGCCTTTTCATATGGTTTTAACTTTATATCACCCTTAAGAATTTCTTAGCAACTTAAAGAACCATTTGGTTTGAAACAAGGAAAGCACTTATTTATTTGGTCAGTAAGAAATGAATACAGTTTTCCCTTGAAAGCATATAAAATATTTTGCACTTATTATTTTTTCTAGGACCATATGTTTCCATTAGTTGGATTATTAACGTTTAACTGTATGACTATAATTATTTCTAAGTTTCTGGAGTTTATACCTGCCTATGGCTAACTGTTATTGCTGTGATTATAGTATAATATGATTTCACTTTAACCAGTTACTTAGTGAAAAAAAGTTCTTATTTAAAAAGGAGAGTTGTCACAATTGGTTTTCAGAATTTCTCAGAACCTGAAAATCTTTCTGCATATGATGGTTTGGAGTTCCGCCTAAAAGGTGATGGCCGTAGATATAAAATCATTGTTCGCACAAGCAGTGATTGGGACACTGTTGGTTACACTTCAGGCTTTGACACTGAGAAAGGAAAATGGCAATCGGTAGGTATCATCTATTGCAGTTGCTGCAGTTTATATTATCTAATACAAGCTCAAGTGTTTTGTTCTTTTGTCTTTCATAGATTCAAGTTCCATTTTCTTCCTTGAGGCCTGTATTTCGAGCAAGAACTGTATCTGATGCTCCACCATTTGATCCAAGCAATGTTGCATCATTACAGGTATGGCTTTGCTTGTATTCCATTATGTCTTTTGGCTTAGAAATCCCACACTGGTTCTTAATGATGGAGCTAAATTCTCTGCAGCTCATGTTCAGCAAGTTTGAGTATGATGGTAAATTAAATGAAACTTTTGTGGAAGGTCCATTTGAGCTTCCAGTGTCTAGCATAAGGGCATATATAAAGGATCCAATAACACCCAGGTAATTGCCTTATATTTTTGGTTGTCTTTTCCATGCATTTGTTACCCTAACTTTATCTTTTTTGTACTCCTTTATGTGTCACATCCAGGTTTGTACATGTGAGCTCAGCAGGAGTTACAAGGCCTGAAAGGCCTGGGCTTGATCTAAGTAAACAGCCCCCTGCTGTTCGATTAAACAAGGAACTGGGTTTTATTCTCACATTTAAACTAAAGGTAAAATATCTGGTGATGGGTTCCTTGTTTAGCACAGATACATTAATATTACTAAATTTATAAGATCAAGTGTTTGTTCTTGTTTAACTCAATAACTACTCGATTTTAGAAGTTTGCAGAAGAGAAGTATTCGCCCTCTATTAACATTGTCTCAAGGAACCTCCTTTGTTGGAGATCCTACCCGAAATATAACTAAAATAGAGTATACAAGTTAGAGCAAATTTTACCTTACACATCAATTTTGTTTGGTAGAGTGAATTAGTGTTAAACTTACTCTGAGATCCTCATTGCTTACCGTAACCTATTCTATTATAGACTTCATATTTGTCTGTCACATACTCGTTCATTTGCTAAAAGTGGTTAATGTTGCAACAGGGCGAGGATTTGCTCAGGGAAAGTGGCATTCCTTATCTAATCGTGAGGCCTTGTGCATTAACTGAAGAGCCTGCTGGTGCCGATCTTATTTTTGATCAAGGAGATAATATTACGGTATCGTGAAAACAAAAGATGGATGCTTTTCTCAGTTTACATTCTCTCTGACTAAACTGTTTATCTCACAATACGTTTATTCTTGGTTTGTTTTAGCAATTCATTGTTACTATATATATAGTAGCATTTCTCTCATTTCCGAATGCTATGCAAAAATTAACAGGGTAAAATATCAAGGGAAGAGGTTGCTCGTATGTGTGTAGCTGCACTTGATAGCCCTTATGCGTGTGACAAAACATTTGAGGTCAGCCTAATATTACCCTTTAAGCAAGCTGTTTCTGCTTCTATTATGAAATAGCAGTCATATTTGTATTTTATATGGATCATATGCATGTAATCACATGGATCTAGTATTTGATTATGGACGTTCTCACTATACTTTACTAGCTACACAATCTTTAACATACATTGCAGGTCAAAAGTGTGATTCCATTTAGCGAGCCATTCACTGTGGACCCACAAAACCCTCCTCCAGAAAAAGACTATGACATATATTTTAAAAATCTAAAAGAAGGCATTACAGGGAAGGAAGCTCTGCAACAAGATCCTGTATCTGTTTAGTGTTGGAGTATTGTACAGTTCAGCTATGAACATTGCATATGCCAGAATACGTTGAGAGCTACACAGTCTTTTGATCTATAGCGATCTAAACTTCAAAAATTTGTCTACCTTCTAAACCAAGTTACATATGACCTTTACTTTACAAGATGCATGTATACTTTGTCTTTAAACAAGAACCTTTTTCCTCTTTTGTTCCAGCAAATAGGAAAACAAAATTCAAACTGTAAGGTAAAATTATCGTTTTTTATTTCTTATAACAGTTTAAGTCTTTTTTTTTTATAATTAAAGTGAGTTTAAATCTCATTAAATAAGATGAAAAAATGGAATATCTTATAAGAAAAAATATCTAAAAAATTATTGTGTTCGACATTAGGTTGGAAACAGTATCGTTTTCATACGAGAATTTGATTCAAGTCGTATTTTTATTAAATTTTGTAGCGATTTTTTCTTGAAATACTAGCTAGTAATATTTTCAAAATGTATTATGACGGTTTAAAAGTTAATTTACTTATATTCAACTTCTTTGATAAATAGTATTTTGTCGAAATTTTGACCAAACACTAATTACAGAGCTTTGTTGCTGGTGTCTGTAGTTCGATCATGATCATCCATGTTTTTCTAATTGAACGGATGTTTCCTTGTCTAATCAAAATTATATGGATTGAATTTTATGTTATTTATTGTACGTTAACCCAAACTAATTCTGTCCTAAAGATATTGGTTTACGTTGGAGTTAATAGAGTTTAAATATTTTAATTTTTTTAAGTCAGAACTTCTTTTATTACCTGAACTTTAAAACATTATAAACTCAGACATCGATTTGTATTTCCAATCATGGCATCAACTATTTTTTAAGATAACAAAACAATTGACCAGTCCATGCTAATTCTCTACAACTTTCATATGTTAGTAATAATTATCATAAACTTCTGTTTAAAGAATAAATTATTTTTGCATATCATGTCAGTGATTAAGTGCAAAAATAATAAAAAAATTAAAAGAAACAATTGTTTCATAGTTACAATTTTTACAGATGTACCAAAATGGATTGGACTCCAAATATTACATAATAAATAAAGAGCAAAAATAATTATTTGTAGTTTAATGTTCTAAATTAAATAATATATAAAAAATAAAGAAAATAGAACTTGTTTTCTTTTAATGGATATAAGGTTGTTCGATAAATATTGAAAGAGAGTATGAAATAAATTGTAAGTTCAATTTTTACAATTATCATAATACTAACTGCTAACATAATTAATTACTCAATAATTTTATATCTCTATAAAATTGAGATAAAAAACAATTTAAACAGGGGTTTCGGACTCTAAAAGAGATATACCAATGGCTTTCTCTATTGAGGAAATCATACATGCTGATGATGGGAAAAAAATACAAAGGTGTTCTTACTCGTCTTTGATCTTTAGTGTATTTTCAAAGTTAAACAAATGATTTAAGAAATTAAGAACATTTTGTCGATATAGAATGTTTCACAGGAACTTGCTAATTAACTAGTGCCTCTATAAGGAAATCAACAGGTAATGAAAATGAAAATGTATTATTAATATTTTTAAATAAAATCACTTATTTTTAATTTCATGTTCACATGTTGGTCACAGTGGATAATTTAGAAAGATATTAAAACATGGTATTGATAGAGAAGCGAAATTGTGTTGACCCAACCCTATACGAAGATTTGACTATTAGTATCTTAATCAAAGATGAAGAACAGGAAAAAGAGAATGCTAGGGGACCCAAAGGTACAGTGGTATGAAAACAATGGATCAGAAATTGATATTCTATATGATATTTTACATAAAAATGCACACATATCTTTTTCGACTAAGCAAAAAGAATAGAAATACACGTAAATTCCTGTGAAAATGGTACTACAATCATAGCGAAAATTTTGGATTAATTCAGTTTTGTATTGTAAACAAGAAACAGTGTAGAAAAATCTTCCCACTTTGTTTACATTCAGTATGAGGCACAGCATAAGACCTGCAAAAAGGATAAGGCATAGAATTTTTCAGTGGTAATCAGGTAAGAAGCAGAGGAAATTGAGATGCAGCACTAGTTTGGAACCAATGGAACAGGGAAAGAACCAAGAAGTATCACTGTACAGTGAAACAAAGTCTGAACTTTTTGGCATGTTTTCTTGAAGCAGTTTTTCTTCTGAGTCTTTGAAGCATCTCTTGCTCAGTCAAAATCCTTCCGGGTGAGTTCAAGAACACTGTGCGTGGAATCGGAGGAGACCACAACCCACTTTGTTCATAATCAAAATCAAACAGTGACTCATCGTGGAACTTCTGTAGCAACATATCAGACACGGGCTTTGAGACATGCTGAACTTTGATATCTTGTGAAGAGGTTTTGGGCAGCATTTGAGCGATGGTGAATGAAAATTTGAACGATATTGATAACGAGGAGGCAATGTGGTGGGTGAATGTGAGATAACGAAAATAGAGACAAATTTGATGAGGGGCTAATGATGCAGAAGGTGGGAACTGTGACAGGGACGTGTATGGCTGTATACAATCATAGATAGGTCGTGATCACCATAATATCAGATAATGAGATTCTTTTGCTCTTTCAATGCCAAGTCTTCACTTTGTTTCTTTCCACAACCTGCATTTAAATATACCAAAATACTTATCAAAGTTTCACAAATCAATTTTCAAGTGAAACGTTTGGTTTCAAAAACCATATCAAAATCACGTTGGAAAAGAACTACAAGTAATGGATGACAAACCACATTTCTGGCCTGGTCCTACTTAGTTGCTTATTCTAAAGCCCCTCTATTTCGGTTGGTGGTGTTCATAGAAGCATGTCTACGTTAAGTTTAGAGAGAGGTTTTACCGGGAAAATACAACACCAATAAAACCTGAGTCTAATCAGATAAGACATTGACACCACTTTCAACCTAAAACCTTAATATAATAGATTTATGGGTCTTTATCCTTATACAGTGTTCTGCTTTCTCATTTCTAGTTAATGTAAAAATTTAGACTCATACTTAAATTCCTAACAAACTAAACACAAAAGAATATAAATGAGTGTAAATCTCACAAGTCGATTTTATGAGAAAGAATTAGACTTAAAATTTATTATTGATAAATTACCATTTATATTACCAAAATTTATTATTTAAATATTCTACATCGACTTCTTTACACCTTCCTGATTTAAATATGTTAGGCATTGCGTTAAAATAATATTTGAAATTTTGTAGAAACACATGACATTAAGCGTGTTGATTTGTTGGATGGATAAACAATGGAAATGGGGTAGAGTTTGACCGAAACTAGACAACGCCAGCCAGCAACTAATGTATATTATATTCCTTTTTGTTGGTATGTTTTGTGGTTTTGATTTATTATATAAAATGAGTATAGTGTACTCGTTTTTTCCCTCAAAGGCATGGGAAAAGTTTGATTCGTTTATTCTCTGATGGTACTGTGTTTATGCGTGTAAAATGGGGAGCTAGGTCTGGTGTTTCTGTAATCTCTGAGCGTTAAAATGTCAGATTTTGTTTGCATCTTTAAGGTACAAGGAGGAAGTGAAGATGAGGAATCAGTTACATTACACACAAAAAAATTATCATCATTTCACTAACGGCTTGGGTGTCAATAATGATGGCCGAGAATGATGCCTCTGCAAAGTTGTGTTTGGTATTTCCCTCCCTTTGTCTCCAAAAAAAAATGAAAGAAAAACTTGTATTATTAGGATTATAGTTTTAACGTGAGATTTGTAATGTGACTTTAACGTTAACTTTTTTAATATATTTCATGTATAATCCAAAATGCTTTATTATAAATATATAAATAAAAAGAAAAAATTTAATCGTGTATAAATGCATGTATTTTAATTATAAAAAAATAAAAAAGTGTAATAATAGTATAATTATGTGTAATTTATTAGAATTGTTTCTTTTATTATTATACAATCACTTTACTTCGTTCAAAATATCAAATAACTTTTTATGCTGAGTTAATATATTATAGAAGTTAATAGTTAATGTTTATCCTTTTCATTTTCACATTATATCTCATTTAAAAAAATGGAAATTCATATTTGGAATATAATTATTTAAATTTAAAATTTAATTCAATTATTTAGATTGCATTTTTAAATATTCAATCCATTTTTGGGGGTTTTTCCTGCACCTCAATATTTATTATTTCTTTTGCACCCAAACATGCTTTGAATTCTAATAATACCCTTTGAAAAGTTAACTATCAATAATTTTTTTTTAAAAATCAAAAAAACAATCTCATCCTCTCTCCTATTTAAAAAAAAACTAACTCTTTCACCACCACCCTAATCTTAAATGTGCAAGCCACTCACCCCCAAGCCCCCACTTACCACCCTCACTCTTTCTCTCCTCTTTCTCTTGTCCTCACTTCCAAACCCCACTCACTTTCTCTTCTATTGTCATTCTCTCTCTTCTCCTCTTGTTGATACCACTAGGTAATAATTTGAAAACTACCTTTTTATTTATTTTGAAGTAATAATTTGAAATGGGGATTAAAGTAGAATGTGTGCTCACAAAAATAATTACTTCTCAAAAGATTTATGAGGATTTCACAGAGGATCCGAGAATACTTTACTTTCCATTTTAAATCATTACTTCAAAATAAATAAATAAGATAGTTTTCGAATCAATCATTACGTGTGGACCCCACGAGAATGACAATAGAAGAGAAATAGGGTGGGGTTTGGGGTGAGGACAAGAGGAAGAGTAGAGAAAGAGTGAGGGTTCGTGGAGCTTAGATGGAGTAGTCTTGCGTGGTTAGAGTTAGGATGAAATATGGATAGAAAAGTTAGTTTTCATTAAATAGGGGTTTAATTATTCTTTTGGTCCTTTTTATCCAAAAGTATTAAATTGGTCATCCAATTTTTTTAAGTTTCAATTTAGTCTTGATTTTTAAAAAATTGATGCAATTTGGTTATTTTCGTTAATTTTTTTAAAATGAATTAATGATTTTTTTAATCAAAATTGGCAATATGATTGTGTTAATTATATCAATAAAGCAATTTATCATTTTTAACAATTTCAATTTTGATGAAAAATCCTTAATCTGTTTCAAGAAATTTAACGAAAAGGACAAAATTGCATCAATTTTTTAAAAATGAAGATCTAATTAAAACTTAAAAGGAAAAAACTGGAGGATCAATTTGACACTTTATTACAAAAACAGGAAAAAAATAATTAAACCTTAAATAGGAGAGAGAGGGTAAGGTTGATTTTTTGATTTTTTTTTTTAAAGGTCTACTGCTGTCAACTTTTCAAAAGGTATTTTGGAATTAAAAAATATTTCTAGAGTGCAAAAGAAATATTGGGGGTGCTGGAAGAAAACTCCCTTCATACTGCATGCACGTTGGCCCGTTAAGTAAGCAAAAATTCATTATAAAGTGGGAGTGTATTATAATAGGTAGACAAGATTAAGTTTTTTTCATTGGCAATAAATAAAAATTAAATAAACTATAATAATGATTTAAATTATTATATGAGTATATATTTTAAAATTTTAATTTTAATTTAATTTAATTTATACTTATTTTTAGTAAAACTCCATTGCGGTCTTCTACTTTTTGAATGCTCTGTTTGGGTAACATTTTTTTTTCTGTTCTGTGTTGGAATTGATTTTTCGCACAATTATTTCATACTTTTTAGCCTTAAAAGATCCAAAGTGAGACAAGCATAAATTAAACTTTAAATCGATCAATAGAAACTTTAACCAAGTTGAACTTTTGAGTTTTAATTGTTTTTGTATTTCTTTCTCTTCCCGTTCAAATCATGAAATTTTGGATGGATGGATTTAAAAGCTTTAGTTTTTCAAGTAAGAGTTTGAAGAAAAAGAAAAAAAGAGACTTTGTGAACATGAGGTTGTTTTGGGTAATTAATCGTTAAATTCTATTTCTCGATGTTACTCGAAGGTTTTCTACATATTCTGGAATTTTTATTTGATTGATAAAGTTAACTTCAAATAAAGGAAATTAATTGAAATTTGATTCTGTGGAATTATAACTGAAGTGTTAAAAGTTGTTTCAAAGTCATGGTGTTTAGTGCTGAAGCATCCATGCAGATTGATTGAACGTTTCATGAGCCAATTTTGAGCTAAATTATTGTTAGTCGGTCATGTCCATTACAGTGACATTTTTTGTTGTACTATTATTTGTCAAATCATAATTTATGGGTTGGTCAAGACCAATCAATAATATTTGTTTATCTTTTTCCACAAAAATCATGAGAAATTGACGCCTGTCTTCTATTTATATATTTTGTAATAAATTAAGGGTATAGAAGTAATTTAATACCTAATATAAATATATATTTTTAAGGTAACTAATATAAATATCTCTTTCTTGTATCTAGAAAGAAAGAAAAGTTCATATTTTTTTATGAAAAAAATAATAACACTTATTTTCAAAATACTGATGTCATTCCAACAAGAAGAAATCATTAACTATTAATTGTAATGCACATATCCATAGCCCCATCTGGTTCTATAGCCATAGATATGATAGTTGTCATTGATCAAGAAACAAGGAGAAGAGGAAAGTAGAAAATGTTTTGTTTGAGATAATATAGTAGTGTTTTAATGATATTCCTTAATTTCGTAAGTTTTAACATAAAGTAGTGAAAAATGTTATTTATACTTTCACTTTTTATTGTCATTTCCTTACATAAAGCTATTCATAATTCGAAGCAATAATCAAATCAAAGTATAAATTTGACCCATTCGCTAAATTCAGCTTTTTTTAACTTCCACGTCTACATTAAACTCCTTACCTAAAATATAACCACAAATTAAGTTAGGTAGTAATATAAATAGGCCTTTAATAATGATCTGAACATTACCAGAATTTAAATTACTACGAACGGTGAAAAGGTTGGAAAAGATAGATTATAAATATTAAAGTTTAGGGCGCAACTTTGACAACTTAGAAATTAAAAAAGTTCAATCATCATAAAGAAGATTAAATGTTAAGATCCAATGTTAAAGTCAAAGTAACTTTTCTGTCGATTTGGGCAATATTTCCTTTTAAAATTTGTTTTCAAGTTATTTCAATTACATTTTATTTACCTTTAAGATAATAATTATAATTATATTTTATCCAATAATTATACTGCATCATTCACATAATTAACGTTCTTAAAAGTTATTCTGATTCATAAATATTAAAATTTAGTAGAAATAGAACCTACTTTAATGAGATTACATGAAATATTTTATTTATCAATATTTAAATTTAGGAAAAATATACTACTAAATTGCATTTATGACCCATTTAGTTATATATATATATATATATATATATATATATATATATATATATATATATATATATATAAAAAATAAAAATATAAAAAATAAAATCTATATCTATATATTAAAAAAAAAAAATATATATTTTTT
>Ga0099822_1007536_pt1 | contig 14062 bp, 7 predicted proteins | sample CowpeawhiteBW_FD_76839 | JGI IMG/M metagenome (GOLD analysis project Ga0099822, IMG submission 76839) | Root nodule microbial communities of legume samples collected from California USA - Cow pea white BW | ecosystem: Host-associated > Plants > Roots > Nodule | place: USA: California | collected... | reverse complement strand
AGTTTGACTTGGGGAGGTGAAAATTTAGTAGCAGTGGGCGGTAAAGTTGCTTTGTTACCTATTCCTTTAGGAACTGCGGATTTTTTGGTCCATCATATTCATGCATTTACAATTCATGTAACAATATTGATACTCTTAAAGGGTGTTCTATTTGCTCGTAGTTCACGATTGATACCGGATAAAGCAAATCTAGGTTTTCATTTCCCTTGTGATGGACCTGGAAGAGGGGGGACATGTATGATATTTAAAAACAATTAAGAAAAATATACACTTACCTTTCCCAAGTCAGCTCATATTCATTATAATTTTAAAACAAAAGTTCACGTATTATATTGTTAATAAAATGACATTTACATCTTTTAGTTTTTAAAAACATATTTTTTATCTTAATTACGTTATGCTAAGTGAGAATCACTTTTTTATATGTTTAATAAAGTGATATTTAGTTCTTCCTTTTATTTAAATATATTATATTAACTAAAAATTAAATAAAAGCACTACATCGACTTATATTTTATTTAAATTTATTTGATTTTATTATTTTTTTAAAACTTGAAGGGGTCAAAATCTTTTGTTTGTTTGATATAGAGTCTGGTCAAGTTAAAAAACTTCTGTCCATTTAATTATATATATATATATATATATATATATAGAACCGGGCTTTAGTTGCAGTTTTTAAAGAAAAACTTGAAGTCCACAATAGTACCAAGAAGCCCATGATCATTTTCTTGTTTCCATCAATGAAGGGTCTCTTTCTAGCCGTTAGATCTTGCACTAGTTCTCATATATGCAATTTTGATCCGATTTTGGTGCATGGCTATTTCTTCCTAACCTCCACATTTTCAACTTCCATCCCCATAAATTTTATACATTTTGAAATACATTGTACTTTAAATTATACATTCTAAAATATGAAATAAATAATATATTATTATGACTTGTACAATTCATGATATAAATATATTCTAAAATGTACGTTTTAAAATATAAAATTTAACGCAACATAAAGTAGAACAAATTATGGGACTGTAGGAAAAACTTTGTAGGGGTGCAGGAAGAAATGTACGTCGAATTATCTCGGTTCAAAGAACAGCCCAACCTTACACTGATTTGGATTCAATAACAAAGAAAAAAGATCCGAATAGATAAAGCACATCTCATCCCCACTAATTGTTTTTTAACTCACTCACCTAATCACTAACTTGCTAGTCCAATTAAATTTGTTTAATTTTCAAAATTCATTATTTTAATATACATTACACAATAAAATCAAAAGTTTTAATTTTAGTTTTCTTCTAAAATAATAATTTTGAACTATTTAGCTTTTCAAATTATTTAATTCACATGACAACTTTCAACTTTCTAAAGTTAGGGTTAAATATTTTTGGTCCCTCAAGTTTCACTAAAATTTAAAATTAGTTCATCTTCAACATTTTTGATCAATTTAGTAATTCATCTTTAAAAATGTATTAATTTAGTCATTTTAACAAGATTTTGTTAAGTTTATATGACGTTTCAAGCGCATTTAATGATAATAATAGAATTATTTACACCGTTTAATACATTCTTACTTCAATATTAACTTAAAATATTATCATAAAATGCGTTTAAAATATTGAATAAATTTAACAAAATTTGGTAAGAAAGACTAACTCTACGTATTTTTAAAGATAAAAGACTAAATTGATATAAAATTTCGAAGATGGATTAATTCAAAAATTCACTAAAATTTAAAGAAAAAAATATATTTAACTCTTAAATTTACAATACAAACTAAAAATTTCACTAGTGATAAAGAGTAATAGTACTAATTTCCTTACCATTTTAATTATCATTTAATTCACTTTAATCAGAACATCCCTGGATCAAATTAAAATTTAACATAGATCTTAGTTAGCCAAACTCATTTTATTACAGTATTTTTTGAAATTCATTTATATATATATATATATATATTATATAAGTATAATTATTTATGTTAAAAATTTAACATTTTCTATATATAAACAAACGTGAATTTTATTTTAAAATCTTTACGTTTATTTTAAAATTGATTTTATAAGATTAATTTAATAAACGTATTTGTATTACCTCTTGTCCTTACGCACAACACAAGTTGAGCACGTGAAATTACTGTGTGGGTGTGACAAATTGACGCAATTACACCTTGGAAACAAAAATTGATTCTTGTGCCGCCATGACCAATGTTTCTCTTTGACCAAATGAGAGAATGCTGTGGAGAGAGGTGTTAAATGGTCCAATCTCATGCATTTTTATTTCTGCAAGCAATGCAATGATTCACACCATTCACACATTGCTAATAAATTTTACCAGAGGAATTAAAAAAAACGTGTTAAAACATTTTTTAAAAGTAACTGTTGCATAATTTTTTAATTTACTTATATAAAATTTTACATATTTTAAATTATTTTATTTTTTTATCATTTAATTAATTATTGAAAAAATAATCATTATATTATATATATAATTTTCTATCACAACTCGCAAATTTCTCACTGTCACACAATATTTTTCTCTTAATAGACCAACACCATGCTCATCTCTTCTAATCCTATTTTATCGAATTCCAGTTTTGTCCCCGGTTCCATTTCCAAGCGTCGTTGCGCATCTCAACCTTCTTCTCCGTTCCTTTGTTTCTCTTATCCCTCAGGTACTCTTCTCTTTCCCCCATACTATTTTTCTCCAGCTCCTTTTGCTAAAATTTCATCACCTCAATTTCCGACCATCCAATCTACTCAGCAAATTTTCGTTTTCCGCTACATAGATTCGACGCAGTTTTTCTACGTGACGATTAACGCCCTTTCAATTTTCTTCAATTCCATTTGATTTGTTCCTTTTCGTTAGTAATAATAAATCGAATTTGAACTCGCTTTTGGTTGAGACTGTGGTATGTTCCACGTTCCACGAGGCTTGGAGCGTAAGCTTGGTTGTGCACCGTTCTCTGTTGCGAATGTACGAACCTTCTTTTGTGGATTTATGTTTAATGTAATGTAATTTTTTTAGGAGCAAATTCTTTTAAGCATTTTTGCCTATTTATGGAGCTGTTCCTGTCTTGTTCAAGAGGACAAGATGTTGTCGGAAGCCTTACGATTCATTCCTTTTAAGCTGAACCAGAAAGCAGATCTGCTTTAGTGATAAATGATAACTTCATCAGTTACATGTTATTTTTGGCTTTTCTTCAATGTCACGCAGATATGGATACTGCTGCTGGTCAAATTCTTTACCCATTGCACCGCTGTAAAACTCTTCACCTGGTTCGTTGCAACTTTACCCTTCAACAGTTTTTTGGTTAGAAGTTGTTTTGCCCTATGTAATCAGTTTATTTTTCATTGTGTGTGAAATGAATCCCAAAGTTTAACTAAATCGAGATACTTCCTTTACTCCCCGTTTATATGTCCCTTCCCAGAACATTTGTTATCTCTTCACGAATAACGAAGTTCCATTAAACTGCTTTAGCTTTAAATATATGATAAGAGTAATTTTGGAACAACAACACGACTTGTTGGCAAATTTATTGTTTTTTAACTAATTGAACTAATTTTCTCAAAGGGTGTGAATTAGTTGAAAGGGTCCAATAAAATAGGGTCGGAGGGTGCACGTTGCACTCACTGTTATTATCTACCTATCTGTTTCTCATTGAAATTTTAAAATATGCTATGTTGTTTGAAAGTAGGAATAGTTGGAAGTGCTTAACATTTAGCTAATGTGAGTCAAATTTCACTAACTACATATTTTAGGGTGTTCCTTCCTCTTAGTGATTTTTGGAAAGTTGAAATTTGGAGGTTCAATTCAGATTATGATAGGATATAAATCCTAGAATTAAGGGGAGAATAATTCAGGATTAAATCAATTCATGATATGTTGTTTTTTAGGAGTACGCTAGTATTATTCCTTTTCTATTTATATCTTGTAGGTTATTGACTTGAAAGTATGGGAGTAATACTTCACTCTCTTCTTACCTACATGGTATCTAGAGCTTTAGGGCTCCCATCCTTAAACAATTAGGTTGCCTAGTTGAGCCCCAGTTCATTCCATCCGAATAGTGGCAGGGCAGTGGTTTGGTGGACTTGGATAATGAGCATCATCGACCAACAACAAAATTTCTTTCTAAGAACTCTTCAAATTACCAGTCATCAACTGAATATAAAAAACCAAACTTTACATTTGGTGGTTGATGATAAGGTGAAAGAAACTTGGCTATTTGAGTGGGGAGGTGCATCCACCAGCAGCTATGAATCCAAAATACAAGCAACGATGCTTTGAATAATTCATAGTCATTGCCTACTTGATCAACTCCATGGATCTAGCAGCAGGAAAATTGTTTGTTTTTTTCTTAAAATAGTGGAATCTAAACCTACTTCAACTTCACAAAACCAACTTATATAGTGATATTTACAGTCACTTATATATTATGATTTGACCTTATCTTTAGTTGATGTGAGCTCTTCAACATCTTCTCTTTTCTACATTCTCTTTTCTCAAGACTGAACTTTTTGAGTGAGACTAGAGAGGACCTAATAGCAGGTGACACAAGACTTGACAAACTTGACTAGCACTGACTCTGATACTATCATAATAAAACTGGTTTATAAAGTGAAGTTTGCACCTACTTGTATAGTATATTTGATTTTATATTTAGTTGATGTAGACTTTCCAATAGTTTTCTTGCCACAACCTCTCATGATTGGGAAGTCATCAAGGAAATCTGTTTTGTTATGGATAGCCATTCACATTTATTTGAATTTACATGTTGTATGTGGAAGATGCAACACGGTGAGCACAATATAACAACCTATTATAATGCCATAATGATTGTTTTAGGAGGGGTTGGATTTATTTTATGATGACCAATGAGAGGGTTCAAATGACAAGGTTTGCGTGATACCACTGAAGATGGTTTTGATTTAACTCGGGTTTCATAATGATATCCCATCTCAAGAATCACCAGAATCAATGAAACCAAATAATTTAATTGTGAAAATTGCTGAATTGTGTAATTCTCAAATGCCATCTTAAAATGAAAATGCCGAAACTACACAAATGTTTGAAACAATATAGAGGTCTTGTTTACTTGGGATATTCAAGCATAAGAAAAGATAGGCTCCATTCAACAACATTGCAAAGAGTTTATGCAAATGTTGGATCATGAAGTTTTTGATGATCCTTTAGAAGTTCCTAAGATTGATGATTCAAGTATTTTTGTGTAAACTCTACTCCATCTTCTCATTGCTGTTAGGAAAGGTATTAGGTATTTTACAAAACATCCTTGGTCTTTCAAAGTATGTATCTCTTGTAATAATTTGTCTACTTCGTGCCTGGTGTAAAGAACACCTTCTTTACACCAGGCACGAAGTAGACAAATTATTACAAGAGATACATACTTTACACCAGGCACGAGTATGTATCTCTTGATGATTCAAGTATTTTTGTGTAAACTCTACTCCATCTTCTCATAGCTGTTAGGAAAGGTATTAGGTATTTTACAAAACATCCTTGGTCTTTCAAAGTATGTATCTCTTGTAATAATTTGTCTACTTCGTGCCTGGTGTAAAGAACACCTTCTTGAATGGAGAATTGGGAGAAGAAGGGTATATGTAGCCTCCACCTATTTTCTCGAGATGCTTGGAACAAAGGTATGCAAACAAAATCGGTTATTATACAGACATAAGACATCTCCCCAACGGCATTGTTAGAAAGATTCATAAAGTTGTTAAAGGACAAGGGTATGATTGTCTATATAGATGGAACAATTGTAAGTATGGATGATTTTGAAGATATGAGCATATTGAAACAAAGGCTAGCCAAAGATTTAGAACAACTTCTCCAAATGGAAGTCTCAATATAAAAGAAGGGTATCATAGTATCACAAACAAAAATACATTCTTGATCTCTTGATAGAAAATGAGAAATAGAGGATCTAAGCCTTCATATACACCTATAGTGGTCGATGCTATGCTTAGAGAAGTCACATATGGTTGTGCCAGTTGGCACATTGAGATACAAAAGGCTTGTTGGGAAATTAATTTACTTATTACACACCCATTCAGACAATGTTTTTGTTGTGAGCATGGTAACTCAATTTTTGAATTGCTCTTGTGAGTTATATCTTGAAGCAAGTTATAAAATTCTTTGCTATCTGAAAGGAAAACCAAGAAATGACAAGTTGTATACTAGTGTTGATTGGTTATGATCAATTATAGATTAGGGGTCTACATTTGGATATTGCACATTTCTGTGGGTAATTTGGTTACATGGAGGAGCAATAAGCAAAGTTCTATTGCTAGAAGTATTGTTGAGTATGAATTTAGATCAATAACTCAAGAAATCTGTGAAGTTTTGTGGCTCGAGTCTTAGAAGAACTTGGAAGCCTGTTTATTTTTCCATGAAGTTGTATTGTGATAACAAGACAACAATCAACATTGTTCACAATCCTATTCTACATGATCGAATGGAACAAGTGGAGATATTGTTCCAGCTGCACAACAGATAGCAGATATTGTGACCGAAGGGCTTTTGAGGTAGGCTTTTGAACTAGGAGCTAGGAAATTGGGTATGATTGATATATTTTCTACAACTTAAGGAGAAGTATCAATAAATTAGGAAGGTTGAAATTCGGGCGTTAAATTCATATTATGATTGGAAATAAATTCCTAGAATTAAGGGGAGAGCAAATTAGGATTATATGGATCCCTAATATTTTGTACTTTTAGGAATGGAATGCTATTATTCCATTTCTATTTTTGTGCTATAGATCATTGATGTGAAAGTATGAAAATAAAACTTCATTCTCTTCTTACCTACTCTTCCTTTTGTGCTGTGTTCTGGTGTTGAAAAGATCATTTGTTTATGTTTAAGTGTATTACGGTCTTCTCCAATCTTGTATTCAGGTTAGACATGCCCAAGGATTTCACAATGTAGAAGGTGAAAAGAACTTTGAAGCGTACAAGTCTTATGATCTTTTTGATGCAAGCCTGACCCCTCTCGGCTGGAAACAGGTAATTGTTAATCAACTGGTGTTATTTTAGGACAAATCTTGATGCATTTTTGCACTATAAAAAAAATATAGTTCTAGGCTTTCCTATAGGGATTGGTACTTGAGTTAACTGTTATGTTTTGACATCATTATAATCTCTTCCTCATAATTTATCACGAGATAATGTGTTAATTATAATTTCATATTTGTAATTTTTTCTCCTTGTGATCATCTCACCAATATTTTGTAATTTTAACGTCATGTGTAATACTTGTGGCTCCATGACAGGTTGAAAATCTGAGAGGACATGTTAAGGCTAGCGGTCTTTCCAAAACAATTGAACTAGTTATTGTTTCTCCCTTATTAAGGTATATCCACATTGTAATTTAAAATTATTCTTAAGACTTTTTGTCAATATTTAATACCCATTTTACTCTCTCATGTTAAGATCGTTTTTGGTTCTCACCAAGGTCTTCAAGATTTCTTGAAATATACCAGATAGCCTGATAAGGATACTTGTAGATGATGTGACATGTGAGTAAAGAAAACATCTTGAAAATAATAGGGTGCATGCAAACATGTTTACAAATTAGTCTAGACTCAGATAATCATGTATAAAATAACCAAATTGGATATGATATTTTAAAATTATAATGTTTTACTGATTGATGAAGATATGATGCAGCTGTGAAGTTTCAACGAAATATAACTCTTGGTCGAAATCCTACGGAGCACAAGTTTATTAATAGAATGTCCAATGTCAACTTTAATCTTTGAATGATACAATGTCAGTTAATCTGTTCTATTATTTGTGTATATATGTATATATATGGGTGTACCTGTGTCTGTATCAGTTTCTTATATCTCTAACATCTAATTATTGTAGTGTTTTTCAAATATGAGGGCACTATGCGTATTAGCAAAATGGCTTCTAATTTATTTTTTATTCCGAGAAAGCTGGAAAAACTGGAAACATTTGTGAACAGTTTATTCCAGTTTTATATTTATTATGTGGTATCTTGATTTGGAGTGTCCTTTTAGTATCGCATGAAAATTATTTAAATGTAGTCAAGTGAAGTTGTACTGGCATTTTCACTGAAGAAATGTTTTTGCGTATTATTAAACATACAAAATTTTAAGGTGTAGTGATTATCCTATGTTTATTGCTAATCATGGCATTGCAGGACCATGCAAACAGCAGTGGGAGTTTTTGGTGGTGAAGCATGTACCGATGAGACTAGTGTACCTCCACTAATGAACGCCGGTGTGGGAGACAGTGATCGGCCTGCAATTTCCAGTCTCAATGCTCCACCATTTTTAGCAGTGGAGCTTTGCCGAGAACACTTGGTATGTAATGATGATGACAGTTTTGTAACTTTGGGATTTGAGAGTTTGGGCAAAAAATCACTTGTACCTTTGTTTGCTTTCAACATTTTGTTAGTTACTATATCTTACTTATTTTCTCCCAAGCTTCAAGAGGATACAGAACCAGTAATTAGGAAGTACCTGATGAATTACTGAAATTACATGTTTGCCGTGTCCATTACCCTTCTGGAACTTGTTTCCTTGCTTATTTAGGAAACTGATGCCAGGTCTTATTGTTTGTTAGCTGTTTCATGTTTGTTTGGTTATTGAATAAAATACAAATATGTCAACTTCTTGAACAGCTTCTGTACGGTGTACTTTCCTGTTCCAACTTTGGCTCTTTTGTTTTATTTTAACCAATTTCCCAATTCTTTTTTGATAGTAAGGGTTAAGAAGTTGATTTTAAACCTAATTCAATCCATAAAACCGATTTGTAAGGGGAGGTTTGCACTCACTTATATACTTTGAATTGTCCTATCTTTAGTCAATGTAGGATCTTTCAACACACCCTCTTATGCTGAAGTATATACATCTCGAGCGTGGGACATTAATGGATGGCCCAATAGTGGTCCGATAGTGGGTGGAACAATATGTCCAACAAACAACAAATTTCTCTAGGATACCTCACCTTATAATCCGATTTTGTGGGGTTGAGTTAGGCTTAAAGTTAACTTCTTAATATGGTATCAAAGCCAAGTTAGAGCCTATCCTAGTAAAATTTATTGTTTGTTGGACATATTGTTCCACTTGTTATTCGGCCACTAGCGGAACACTCATTAATGTCAAGTCCTACGCTTAAGATGTATATACCTTGGCGTGAGAGAGTGTGTTGTAAGTCCCACTTAGGTCAATTAGAGTATATATGTGGGTGCAAACCTCATCTTACACACGGGTTTTGTAGGGTTAAGTTAGGCTTAAATCCATTTTTTAACAGTAAGTTTGTTTATTCATGCATGAGATGTGTGTTGGGTTGTTGGCTCCTCTACATTGATTTATGTTTTGACTGTGTAATTTTAAAATGAATCTGATTGGATATTTGGCATAGAAGTTACTGGTCTTATAGCCACTAGCTAGTGACTAGATTGGATTATGATGAGCAGCCAAAATTTTAAAATTGAGCAATAATTGTGTTTACCCCTTCGTTGCTGTTGTTAATGTCATTTGGCATTTAATTTCAACAATTGTCTTCATCATCTATTTTTTATTCTGGGAAATTCAGGGGGTGCATCCTTGTGATAAGAGAAGAAGCATCACTGACTACCGAAATATGTTTCCAGCAATTGATTTTTCATTGGTAGGTAATCTGTTATGATAAGCTCATGTATGGGCTAGAGCTACGACAGTTTGTTCGGATCCATAGTTGCTAGAATATAATCAAGTTTAATTTGATGGGATTCCTGCGTGTAAATTACGTCAGATAGAAAATGATGAAGACATTCTGTGGAAACCTGACATAAGAGAGAAGAATGAAGAAGTTGCTGCCAGGGGACTTAAATTTTTGGAATGGTCAGTGTGATTAAACAATTTATATTTCACATCAATGAGTATTCATATTCAACAAGAGCAGTCTTATTGAAGACAGGCAGGGAGAGCTAAAGAGAAAAATAACCTTGATTGTATTGAATTTAAATGTTCTTATATTACTAGAATTGAGGTCTAAACTGAAATTTTTAATTGGCTGGACTGTGTTGACATTTTGGCCATGTTGCACTTAAGTGTGCTGTTGTTGCATGACATCTGAAGCACATGCTTTCAACTGGAAATTTGATTTTTTTTGAGTATTTTCTTGTTGGTGCAGGCTGTGGACAAGAAAAGAAAAGGAAATAGCTGTTGTTACCCACAGCGGTTTTCTGTTTCACTCCTTGAGTGCTTTTGGAAATGATTGTCATCCAACAGTGAAGAGTGAAATCTGTACACAGTAAGTATTCATCTGAAAACATATTGGCCTGTCTCTTTTATGAACACCATAGGGTTGAGATATGTGGTGAGTATTAAATGACCAATTTGAATCCTAACACCACTTAAGTTTTACTTTTATCAGACAGTGTGTGTATATCGTTTTCATTAATTTACATGACAACTCTATTGGTTGAGTATAGAAGTGTATAATTCATGTCCTTCTCCGACAACCTAAGAAGCACAAATACTTTTACATAGTAATTGTGTTGAACTGTGCTAGATATATATACCATCGAGACTTCAAATATTTTTAATTACAATTTTAAACTTATATACTAATATTTGATTAGAATACTAATAAATAATTTTTGTTGTGTTTTTCTATGTTTTAATGACTTCTATTTTTTTTAAATATAAACTCTAGTGATTTTAAGTTTTTTGTTTTGTTAGGTGAGTTCTCTGAATGATGTTTATTTGGTAATGATATTCACTTCTGAAAAAAAAAAAAAAAAACTTCGAAAATAAAAAGCGGAAGACAAAGAAATTACACTTGAGGGATATTCATACTCGTTGTTTTAATCTTTTATTTGATGTTCCCCTTAAAATTGAAGCTGGAAACTAGTTTGTACAAAAATCTGTTTGAGAAACCCATCTCTGAATTTTTCAAATGCCAATCTTTAAGAGAATATATAACTTTTTAGCAAATAGTTTTCTTGGAGCCTTAGTTGTATCAAACTTTCATGGTGCTAATTAGTTGATGTTGGGTGTCTCTTTTGTACATACAGCTTTGCTAATTGTGAGCTACGTTCAATGGTTGTGGTTGATAAAGGGTGAGCATTTTGTTTGCAGAATAACTTACAATTTGGCTTTTTACAGAAAATTCACGTAAGAATCTCATTTTCCATTTTGCAGTATGATTGGTTCAGATGAATCATCAACCAACTATTCTGGCAAAATTCCATATGGCCTTGACCTTCCTAGTGATGTTGCTGACGAGAACCATACAGGAAACGGAAACTGATAGTTCTTGTTGCTCTGTTATAGGGTGGAATATCTTTGTTTTCATGATTTGCATTTATAGGTTTCTTCAATGCTAAAATCACAAATCTTACCAACTCTTTTTTGATGGAAAGATATTTGTTGACAATTATCACTCAATTTTAGCATTCGTTGATGGATATCAATCTTTCATGTGTTAACTTTGGATATTAAAGGTTGCCCCTGAAACTCTCCATTAATTCTTAGGCCTTTATGATTCTAGATGAGTTAAAACATTATCAAATTCTTCTAACTTATTTGCGTGGAATGAATTTTCCTATTATTACAATTTTAATTGTGTTTAGAATAAATTTAAAAACAAGTGCTTATATTTATTTGATTTAATTAAAAATCTCATAAATTTTGTATTTTTAATTGTTTTTATTATATTCAGAATTTTATATTTATATTTAATTTTTCGTTGATTAGTTTTTTATTAATATGGTAACATATTTTACTTGTTTTTAAGGTGTTATCTTACTTATTTTTAGAAGTTTTAAAATATGATATTTTTAGTTAATATAATAAGATATTGTAGTTATTGCAAAATAATGAATAATTTTTATTCTTTTAGTTAAAAATATATTATCTTATTTGTAGGTGTTATTTTATTTGTTTTTAAGAATCGAAAAATGAGATTTTTTAACTAATATAATAAATATTGTAATCACTATAAAATAATAATAATTTTTGTTTCGAACTTGTGAGCATCTCGTCTCATGCCCAGAAATTAAGCAGATAAATAAATTAAGACGTTATGTTCAGAAAAGATTTATTCATTCATTGCACATGGATGTTTCGAGTATATCATAACATTATGTGTCAAAAGGCTTATAAACATTAAACCAACTATTGTTCAAAGAATGCAAAAGAAATTTAATGATTACCAATAACAACTCAATATCCAACATTATATTCTGAATCTTAAAGAACATGTGACCGGTACATTGCAATATCAACAAAAGGAAAAAGATAAAAAACCTAAATAGCATATACTAACCCTAATTAATTAGAAGAAATTATCACATTCACTTCCAACAGTTTCAACAATTCAATCTTCACATTCACCGCCAGGGATGGGTATAAAACTCTCTCTATATATACCACAATGTAGGAGATAAAAATGGATGCTATGTTGCTTCCCAAATGTAATCTCACCTTTCTTATTGATTTTCACTAACTTGTTTTTGTGAAAGAATGCCAAAATTTCCTCCTTTTCTGTGAAGCATACGGGGAAAATGCGATTCAGAAAAAATGTAAAATCGGAGAGAAAAACAAATGTTTTGGTCCAAACTGTCTCTTCTTTGTAATTTTTCATCGACCATATTTCAAACGGTGAAGCATGCTTATGCACCACCAAGCACAAAGGAAAATGTTCCACTACCTTCAAAAAGTACACGTCGGATCCTACCGGAAGGATGGCTAAATATTCCGGCAATGGAATCTCCGATAATCTTTTTTCCCTCACATCAAATGCAATAACGACATGTCTAAGCCCATCAGCACACTTAAGAATCCAGTAGATAGCTCCATTCCAGAATTGTCCATGTTTCGTCTTAAGCTTACATGTGGAATACGGAAGAGCACACTCAACACAAGTCCAACAGTTCGTTCTCAAACAGAAATAACGAATCATCCCATTATTGTTCTTTCTTAAGGTTACAGTGACCAGCACAATGTCATCATCCACTGGGTCATATCCCATTCCAGATACATCATGTGTAGGACAAGCGCCACGGTGAATTTCTTTATGCATACCAGTTGATGGATTCCACAACACAAAATCAAAATCATAATAATATCGCAAACATGTTAAGAGGAGACATTCCCATTCTAAGAGAAGAAATCCCCTACAAGAACCTACCACGCATAAACTTGAAGGAATATTAAAACCGGACACTGACACTGCATGCCATGAATCTTCACAAAATACTGATTCTATGTCTACACAATACGCTTCAACGGAACCATTAACTAGATTCAAAAGCTTGTAGGTGGGTGCAACTGCAGCGTCAAAATGTCTTCTTGCAAATTGGGGATCGGAGATTACAGAGAACCATGACTTGGATAAGTATTTGAGACGTAACACAGATTTCGTGGGTAGCTTCAGCAGAATTTCTATTATCAAGTCCTCGTGTACAAAAGGAGGAGAATCAGTCTTCATCTTCTCACTCGTTTTGTCACTCATCTTCGTCTTATTCCTTTTTTTCTGCCACCAGCCCTCACCTTTGTTAGTATTAGATTCACCACTCTTATGGTGAAACATATGTATATATATGAGAAAGGTAGTTTTTTTTTTCTTTTTTTCTTTTTCAAATTTATATCTTAATAATCTATAATATATATCAGTATGAGGATATTGTTTTATTTCTTTTTTAAATAATTTTAACAATATTGATATAATAATCTTAATCAACCTTAATTATTTGTTAGAATCGTTACATAATGTATAATGTGCTCTAAATTAACATTTAAATTCTAATTAAGATTCGATGAAATATCTATCTATATTAATAAGAAAACTATCTTTATTATAATATACTATATCCAGATTTAAAATTAATCTCTCAATAAAAACGATATGGGAAGGGAAACATTATAATAAAATTATATTAATTTATAAATCATAAATAATATATATATATATATATATATATATATATATATATATATATATATATATATATATATATATATACAGTAAAATATTATATATAAAAAAAAAATATTATAAAAAAAAATATATAAAAAATATATATATATTTT
>Ga0099822_1007533_pt1 | contig 14067 bp, 7 predicted proteins | sample CowpeawhiteBW_FD_76839 | JGI IMG/M metagenome (GOLD analysis project Ga0099822, IMG submission 76839) | Root nodule microbial communities of legume samples collected from California USA - Cow pea white BW | ecosystem: Host-associated > Plants > Roots > Nodule | place: USA: California | collected... | reverse complement strand
TATATATATATATATATATATATATATATATATATATATATATATATATATATATATATATATATATATATATTAGCTGCGATTAGTTTTTCTGTTTGGATGGTTCGGCAAAAAAGGCATTGTTACTTGTGTTTTGCTATATTCAGAGGTAACATGAGAAAGTATATTCATAGTTTTTCCTTTTTTTTTTTTGGAGTCCGTAATTTCTATTTATGTTGATTACATGATACATGCGGTGGAATATGTTTTGAATGCTAATTTTAAAAGACTTTGGTTTGAATGCAACTCTTTATTGGTGTGTTTAGCCTTTTTCTTTTATTGTTCCTTCGAATGCTTTGTAGGTGATGAAAAAAAATTTGGAGTTATGTAAAATAATTTAGAGTTTTTCATATTTTTTGGGAGGAAAATAATTATTCAGATAAATTGATGACTTTAGATTTGAAAATTTGAGAAGGTTTTAAATGGTATCGTGTTTTACCTCCTTAATAAGTTTAGATTTTTTTTTTCATAATATTTTTCAACTTCCTATGTTCAGAATTCTATATATTTTTATAAAGTATTTTTTGATATGCATTTGACCTGATCTCTCATATATTTTATTTTTTATTCTTTAATAAATTTTCATAGTATTTTTTAACTCTATTTTATAAATCGTAACTAAAATGTCAAATTATATAGTGATGTCACATAAATTTATAAAACAAAATTTAAGGCTCTATTTGTAATCATATTACCATTGAAATCAGTTGAATACATATTTTACACTTTTTAATCTTAATTATTTAACAAAATTAAGTAATAGAGTCTTTTAAAAATCTAGTTAGGAAAATAAATAATGAACTTTATGATATATTTTAGAGTGATGTAGTTAAACAAAGCGAAAAAATAAATAAAATTTTCACTTGAATGAGACCAATTCTTTACTTAAGTTAGAGTATAAAGAGCTTAAAATTTGAAAAAACACGTTTGCTTAAATAGAACCAAATGTTCGCTTAAGTAAAAATAGATAAATAATACCATTGGGGATTTAAATCTCACTTAAAAACAAAAATCATAACCATGTGTCATGTATTCTTCAAAAGTGAACAATGAGACAACAATTCATCTATCTAAAACAGTAATTTTTCATCACACTTTATCATTTTATAATTCATATCAAATCACCCTTCTCATAAAAATTATTTTCAAATTTCAAAACACATATATACAACATTTATACTATTTTTTTAATTCAACGATAAAACATTCAAATTGCAATTAAATTAGTTTCTCTTATCTTAAAAGGACCTACCAATGTTCTCTTTGGACATTCCTACACTACTTAAGCATGTCCTATATATAAATAAAACCCTACTAAAATTATATTGTAAAACAAGCAAAGGATGAGGTTCATCTAAAACACAGAAAAATCACATGCAAACTCAGAAATTTTCCATGTATTGAAAATAGAATTGACTCTTAACAAAAGGGCCAAATTGCACTTACTTACATTTATAGATTGTTGAGAACATATTGTATGGTTTGTTATAAAAATCTTGTTTTCACAGCTTCAATATTCAAAAGACGAGGAATTGTTGAATTTTAGGAGGAGCAGAGCAAAAAAAAGAAGGAAATCATGAAGGAAAATGGATAGAAAAGTGTTTTGTTTCTTAAAAGAGCCCATTTTTAGAGATTATAACTTTTTAACAAAAATTAAAAAAAAATTACTTATTTGTTGGATTCTCACATAAAAAAAAACATGGTAAAAAAGATGCCATGTTAATAGTATAAGTGATGGGATTTTCCTTGAATTTGGAAGGATCTATATATAAGTTCAATGAAGAATTTGACTGTGATCTATAAGTTCAATGAAGGATTTGACGTGAAAAATTCATCATGTAGAGTTTAAAATATTATGTATTATTTAAAATAATTGATACAAAAATTTCATGTTATTTGAGTTTAAAGTAAATTATATTAGTATTATGATCAAATTTTTATATTTTTGTTGGAGATTCCATGTTAATTCAAGATAAGACGAGTTTATGATATATAAGTGAAAGAAAATTTTATCTTATAAAGAGTTTTGAGAGGTTAAATTAGAGTTAAAATTCACTTCTTAACATAATATCAGAGTAATGATTAAAACATATCTTTAACAATGTATCATTTATTGGGTCATATAACTCGATATCACCACTATTAAACCACACATTAATATTTTATGTATGATATAAATAGGTGCAAACTTATCCGTTAATGGGTTAGATTACGATTATACTTCTTAGCAATTCTTTCTATCAATTAGTGTGATTATAACGAATTTAATAGAATAGACATCATCTAATTTACTTAACTGATATATCAATAACTACCATTAATTATGTCCATTGCCCGGAAGGAAAAAAACAAGGAGAAAAAGAAAAGGAGATGCAGAACATGAGAAGGATGGTAAAAGGGAAAGAAAGCAAAATTGGTATTTCCTTTATCTGCGATTCACTCACTGTTGAAATAGGGGCAAAATGTGAATTGATGTGTAGTGGTTGGTGGGGTTGATATAACAGTGACTCATGATTAGCACAATCAAAAAGAGGCCCTCTTTCTATTTCTCAACATTCCTCCTGGTCTGCTCCTACGTCTTTCTTTCACTGCCTAACTCCGTTTCACATCTCTTTTCTCTCCAAACACCATCATGTCCTCAAGAATTCCTGTCTCCATGAATTTGGTCACGCAAATTTGCATGCAAACTAATCATTATACTCTTCCCATCAAATGGAATCTGTATGTAAACCTACCTTTTTAACAGGCCCCTACTCTCTCTATCTACATATTATATCAAAAATATGACGTACATACACCTCATTTCTTGGGTGCACCACCGAACAAGAATAAGAGATAATATAAAAAATGTGACAAAATCATTCATTATCTTTAAGAGAGCTAGAGCAAGGACAGTTAAAACTGAGATGAAAATGAAAGTAAGTATAGATATTGCACCAGTAACTAGGACAAGAGTTGCTTCTCAAGTTGCGTTCTTAATGAAACGTGATTGTGGTTTACATAAAAAAGTTGAGAAAGGAGTTTAATTTTGTTCAAACTTGATTCCTTTCTCATTGTTTTGGATCTTGGAATATTAGACAAGAAGTAAACTCTTCTTTTGTTGTGGCATAGATCGTAAGTGTGAATCACTTTACTGTCTACCTATAAAATCTCCATTTTAATTTCTAGTTTTATAAAAAGTTATTCCACTTGTTCTTTTCTATTTTACTTTTTTATTGTTCTATATAAATATGTTAAAGTGATGTTTTCAAAAATCAATAACTAGTACAGAAATGTCATAAAGTCAAACTAAAGCAACTCACGCTTTTAACTTTAAAAATTAAAATGAAAATGTCTTCATTCATAAGTGTATAATGTCTGTACATATTTTTAATTAAATATATTTTATCATGGATTTTTCATAATATTTGTTTATTTAACGAATATAATTATATGGTTTCACTTTCAGATATATTTGTTGCTGATAAATCTGATTTTTAATTAGAAAAAGTAAATTGTTCAGTTATATATTTTTTGGACAATTGTAAACCAATATAATTTCTAAACGTGATTAATCCAATACAACTGCTTCTATACTCTCATGGTAATTGATGGAAAAGAAACACTCACATATGAGTCATTACCTGTTATTTAAGTTGCTGTTGTGATTCACGTGAAATTCTCTAGTTTGGCAAAACCAGACTTTATTGGTGGGATTAACCAATTGGTTAAATGTCTGCTGAGGATTGTACCAAAAATGTCTTGTAGGACTTTAATTAATGTATGCATCACAACATGAAAGTAAGTTTATTTATGGGGAAGTTGATTGTCCCACACTTCCACTACATAGAATAAATTTAAATCCACTTATCTTTATTAAGGGCCACTCCATCATATCAGGAATATATGTACTTCAAGACTGCATGCTTTATCCCAAGTTTCTCTACTCCTATTTTTTATCTTTTCTTCTAGAACTGCTGAGTTGCTACTATTTATTTGCTTCACTAAAATGCATATCGCAATAAACGCACACTTTTATACACTTTTCACGTTAATGGTTCAATACCCTCTGTATATCTGAACAGTAATGTGCAACATATATATATATGTGAAATGCTGTACTCTGAGTTTGAGAAAATAACAATAAAAGATCATGAAATTGAAGTTATTTGTGGTTGTCATGATTAATGTGCTGTATATATATAGAGAGAGAGGAAATACACGTTTATCCACTTGCTAGATTCCTTGTTGAAGAATGTTAGTGATTTCACCTCTCTCACTTTTTGTCTTCATGCATGTATTCATTGACTACAATCAAGAAACTTACACCTCAATAATTTTATATTATTATTCTATTTATTTATACCAAAAGTACTCTAATCTAGATGCTTGATGAGTAGCGTAGACAATCATGGTAACGCAAGTAGCATTGGGCCAAATTAGATCACATCGTGTATATATCACAATTTTCCTTTCTAGTCTTTTGTTCCGTATTCCTCCTCACGCTTTGACTTTATAAAGCACCGTTCGCCCTAATTAGTAGTGTGAACATTCCTGAAACTTACTCTAGCATGATCATAGTGAACCTTTTGTGTTCTTCATTGCCAACAATTATAGGTGGCCTAAAACTTCTCAGACCAAGTATTATCAATAACCCTCTACTAATTACTCTCACTTTTTTCCCATAATGGCTGTTTATAGAACTACAAACATTAATAACTAATAAAGTAAGATTTTAAATTGCGGTTACATCATGGATCAGGTTTCATTCTGATATCTGTAACTGTTGTGCCATTCCGGTTCGGTTTAAGATAAACGTGGCTCCACTGAATGCGTAAGAGTCCTTGATTTTGATCCTTAAGAAACATAGTGTCAGAGTCACAAAATGTTATGAAAGATTGTAATTGAAGAAGTAACGATTAATTAGCATTTTAATGAGGTCAGAGAAATTCCAAAAATCTAATCACAGTGTGTAATTCAGGAAATTGAGATGACCCCAGTTGGAAGAAAGAGCCAAATGGACGAAAGAAAGTCACTGGCAGTGGTTGAAATTTGAAATGTGTGTGTAATTGGGTGTGTATTGCAGGAAGGGGAAGTGGTAAATGTGCGTTTGAAAATCATGGGCAAAAAGGAGAGACTAGGTAGCCCACAGCACAGCAGAGGTTATTTGCAGTGAAGGACAAGAAAATTGGACTTTAAAGAACCGACGTCGTAAGAGCCAACCCCTATAACTCTCGGGTGGCAGATACCTGTCCTGTAGTTGCAAAGTTGTTGTAGGGGTCCATAGCAGAGCAGGATCTGCAAACTGTTTTGAAGTGACTGGAAGGAGGGACACGTTGTCCATGGCCCGTGAAACCCTATTCAAGCTTCTCAGCAACTCATCCTCCCAAAACCAACCAACCAAGCCGAATAGGAAGCCCCATCACATTAAATGAACCTTTATTTGTGTGTATACAACATAAAATATGTATTAGTGATGTGCACCCTGTTAGTAGTTTGTATGTGTTACTGTGTGAGCGTGAACAATAAATTTGAGATGGAGTTGGTTTGAGTGTTTGAAGTTGCATTTGCATCCATTGTGCAAAAATGAGGCCTCTGCATTTGGTGTTGTTGGATGCAGCACAAGGGTCTTTTTTAGATAACAATAACTAATTGGTATTATTACTTCAATATGAGAGTGACTAAGGTCTATGGACTAAGGAGTGTTACATAAAAGAGAAAAGGAAAGGAGGGAGCGTAGAATAAAGCAAAAGCGAAGGTCTTTCTCATACACGGATCCCCATGGAATGCGGGAAGGATGCCAAGCATTGCTTGCTGGAACACATTCTTTTTGTTTAGTTTAAAGGAACTTGCTTTGTTCCCTTTAGAAATGTGTCCACCGAGACACCCTTATATACATACACGCCAACACACTCGTATACAAGGAGAGAGAGAAAAAGCTTATAGATGATGCAGTTGCCCGCAGGATCTGCATAGATTTCTTTACCTTGTTTCTTAGATTTAGACCACTCAGTTTTGTGACCAAAATTATTTATTTACAAAAAACTGAAGGAAAAGAAACTGGTCCAAGAGGTGGGGTGGGGAGATTAGAGAGTGGATATTGTTTCCCGTTGAATATTTAGACAGATATATTTCTCTTGTTTGGTGAAGGAGCAAGTGAGTGTTGGTTGAGAGAAAATGAAGAGCATGGAAAATGATGACTCTGTTGACCTTAATAATCAAAATAACTGGTTGGGTTTTTCACTCTCTCCTCAAATGAACGTGGGTGTTGCTTCACACCCGCAACCTTCCTCTGCTGCTGATGTGGTTCCTACAAGTTTTTATCACACTGCACCACTTAATAACTACGGCTTCTACTATGGACTTGAAGCTGAAAATGTTGGATTGTATTCAGCTTTGCCTATCATGCCCCTCAAATCTGATGGCTCTCTCTATGGAATGGAAGCTCTGAGCAGGTCACAAACACAAGGTTAGTCCAAAACTTTTCCTACATTCTCTTGTTTTCGGAGACTTGTTTTTTAGTGTGCACTATACTAATTGTTGCCTCTCTTGACCACTGTTTTTATCTATTTTTGTGAAGCAATGGCTACTACATCAACTCCAAAACTGGAGAATTTCTTAGGTGGGGAAGCGATGGGGACCCCTCACTATGAATGTAGTGTCACAGAAACAATTCCTCTGAGCCTAGACAGTGTGTTTTACAACCAATCCTCACGCCGTGACCCAAATAACCAAACTTTCCAAAACCATGTCCAACACATTACCACTCAACAACAACATCACCAAGAGCTTCAGGCCCAACACTTATCATATTACTCTACCTTGAGAAACCATGATATGATGTTAGAAGGGTCGAAGCAAAGTCAAACCTCAGACAGCAATCTTCAGGTTCCAAACATGGGTGATGATGGAGTTCCTTCTCCTGGTCTTAAGAGTTGGGGAGTAAGGAACTTCCAAACTAGCCATGCACAGGACTCAAAGTTGATTGTTCCTGTGGAGGAAAATGGAGGTGAATCAGGGTCCATTGGATCAATGGCTTATGGGGATTTGCAGTCTTTAAGCTTGTCCATGAGTCCTAGCTCACAGTCCAGTTGTGTCACTAGTTCGCACCGCACATCACCTGCTGTCATTGATTCTGTTGCCATGGATACAAAGAAAAGGGGACCTGAAAAGGTTGACCAGAAGCAAATAATTCATAGGAAGTCCATTGACACCTTTGGACAAAGAACCTCTCAATATAGAGGCGTGACAAGGTTTGTTTTCTTCTGCCTACACCGCACTAATATGTTTATGCATTTTGAATGAATAAAGCTATAGGTCAGTTGTTTGTTTAATATCATGCGTGAGCACATTTAACAGTTCATGTCCCTTTTTTGTGTTTTTTGGTTTATTGTTTCTCTTTATTTCTAAAGTGTGTATGTCCATCAGACATAGGTGGACTGGTAGGTATGAAGCTCATCTATGGGACAACAGCTGCAAGAAAGAGGGCCAAAGCAGGAAAGGAAGACAAGGTAAGAAAGGGTTATATTCCCCCATCACTTTATCTTTATTATTTTTCTTGTGCATTTTGTTAGGTCCAACATATCCATCTATTGAGTTCCACTGTTCTTTGAAGCAAAGATCTGCAATTCTTTAGATATCACTCACTATTCTTTTTGGTTTCTATCTTTACTTCCCGGGGGATGCCACTCAAATATACGATGAACCTCAGTTTATCTAGGTAAGTCTTCTTGAAACTCCCAGAGCTTAGATTCGCAAGACAGTTAAAGATAGATATCATTTAATATTTTGCTTATGACCATAACAAAAGAGGAAAATTTATGTTTATTCAAGTCATTCCAAACTTTTGATTTTAGGGGGTTATGATATGGAAGAAAAAGCTGCGAGAGCTTATGATCTGGCCGCACTCAAGTATTGGGGACCCTCCACTCACATAAACTTCCCTGTAATAAAAAATAATTTGTTTCTCCCTTCTCTTTCATGTCTCCTCCACTCAAGTTGTGTGGTCTAGTTCATAACAGAGAATAAAATAATAATCTTACCACATCCTTTTTCTTTTACATTCTCTTCTAACAGTTGGAAAATTATCAAAATGAACTTGAGGAAATGAAGAACATGACGAGACAGGAGTATGTTGCTCATTTAAGAAGGTAAAATCTTGTTGCTATTTATCTTCAGTAAACATCTATTTTACTTATTCATAACTTCCATCAACTTTGTCAATTCAGAAAAAGCAGCGGATTCTCAAGAGGGGCTTCCATGTACAGAGGAGTAACAAGGTCTCCTAGCTAACAATTACTTATAGTACATATAATTAGTAATATAAATTTTGTATATCTTCAATTAAAATGTCTGAAGTTTTTCAAACTTGGTTCACTTGGTAGCAGACACCACCAACATGGAAGGTGGCAAGCACGAATTGGTAGAGTGGCTGGAAACAAAGATCTATATCTTGGAACCTTCAGTAAGTTCTTTCATAATAACTCTTTTCTTCCACTGAATTAATGTCCGTTTTTTTTGTTCTCTCAACGTGTTCATGTACCAATTACCATGTTTCCCATGGTAGGATGCGACAGAGAGGGCGCTTTATGACTTTGAAAACCTATTCTTTCATGTTCTCTAAGGATGCCCATCTTTTCAGCCACAATAAAGCTGATCATAAGTCACTTTAATAAATATTGTAGAGGACTGTTAGTCCCGGAGAGACACTTTTTATTAATGCTACTGATAGACAATAACAACTTTAAATCTGAATAGTTCACTTAAGTAAAATTTTATCCAATGTCTGTAGCATAGAGAACACTGAACTCAAGTATTTTACCAAACGTCACTTTCCAAAGTGTTTGTACTAGACCGAAGAGAGAAAAAAAAAAGAATATCCAATGTTGGCACAAAAAGCTAATAATTAGTGTTATTGAAATCAAACTCTAGGTACACAAGAGGAAGCAGCTGAAGCCTATGACATTGCTGCTATAAAATTCCGAGGAGTGAATGCTGTAACCAACTTTGACATAACAAGATATGACGTGGAGAAAATCATGGCAAGCAGCAACCTTCTTAGCAGTGAGCTAGCTAGGCGCAACAGAGAGACAGACAGTGGAACTCAGTATATTGATCATAATCATAAGTCTTCTGCGTATGATGATACTGAAGAAGCTATTCTAATGCAGAAGAGCTGTGAAAGTCAAAATGATCAGTGGAAGATGGCTCTCTATCAATCCTCTCAACAACTTGACCAGAATCCACCTGGAATTGAGAGTGACAGAACTAAGCAATCCTTCTCAGTGGCTTTGGACAACATGTTTCATCAAGAAGTAGAGGAATCAAGTAAGGTGAGAACGCATGTATCAAATCCTTCTTCACTGGCCACAAGTTTGAATAGCTCAAGAGAAGGTAGCCCTGATAAGACAAGCTTGCCAATGCTCTCTGGAATGCCTTCAACTGCGTCAAAACTATTGTCTACCAATCCAAACAACGTGAATTCTTGGGATCCTTCACCCCATTTGAGGCCTGCCCTTTCTTTGCCTCAGATGCCAGTTTTTGCTGCTTGGACAGATGCATAGTTCATAGTTTCATAGTCCTTTTATTTTTGTTCTCTCAAGTAAAATTTCAATCCTTTTGCATGCGTGGACAACACAATAGAAGGGGTTGTTGTTGCAAGTAAAATTGAGGGTTTAAATATTATCCGCAAGTTTAAACTTTAAACAGCTACATGTTAACATTGTCCTAGTAAAGAACTCCTGAATTTTCATTTTGCTATCGTTGTGGCCAGATTTTGTGGAGTCGTGGATAGAAATGGAGGAGAAGGGTATAAGAAGGTTATGATTGAGAAGGTGAAATTATTAAGGCAATATGGGGGGGGGAGACACCAGACATCATTAGTTGGAACATTACTGGTCCTCCTAAGTACATGACCCAGCTCAAATTGTGTCCCTTTGACCGTAATGATCCTGTTGATCACGTCATGGCTACTGATTCTCCACGTCCAGGGTGATGATTACTCCCACCTTTTCTTGCTTAACTTTGTCTAAAGGCAGCAGATATTCCCTTACCTAATTCAAACAAAAGGCAGTGGGTGCAAAATTAGATTCCTTCTGAATCACTTTATGTTATTTCATTGATGACTTAATGCCATCTATCGTATTACAATTTGTCTGCTACCTTAAGGAAAGCCACATAGTTGGAAAACTTTTCACATCTTTCTTTTATTATTTTATAACCACTAATAATTAGATTGGCCCTTAACAGCATCCTCGTCTGTGAACGGTGTGTCTTTATACAGAACTTTTAGTGCCACAAATATGAGAGTAAAACAGACAACAAATATTTTATCATAAAGGGAATGTTTTATAGTTACATAAATTTTAACAATTTCAAATGAATTTCAATAATTGATTTTATAGGTTTATATAGTTATGTTTATTATTTAGTGTAAATGTCACAAAGTATTATGAAATATCTTCAAAGATAAATATTTTGTGATATAGTAATTTATTGTCAGATTTTATAATATCACTGTGATATTATGATAAAGTATCTCATGATATAATAAAGGCTAACTTAACATTAAATGGAACATTTTTCAATTCCATCCACCTCATAGTATCATGCATGACAACTAGAGTAAAAGTATCATACTAATATACTCCATGTCATTAAAAATACACTTTAAGTACCAATCTTGCTTTGACTTTGTCTACATATCGTAAGAGTTTAGTTTGCTTTTGTAAATCCACACCAATCACTTTTTTACGAGTGAGTTTATCTGTGAGTTGTAATTTATTAATCTTTTCATTCATTTGTATCTTCTCCTACATGACAATCTTTAATCTTTCTTTTTTAGTGATTTTAGCATTGTCAAGAGACTTTAATGAAGCTGTGTTACATGTGTCATAGACATCTTTTATTGAGTTGTTGTCTTTAACATGTACTCAAAATCATTGTTTGATATACCACCAATTAAATCTTTAGCATTTGGTCCTTAACATTTGGTATATTGTTCAAATTATTTGATAGTTTATCGCTTGGTCCTTTATTTGCGTTTAATCCAAATTTCACTTAGGTAACACCTCAAATTTAAGATCCTTATCAATACGGATTTTATGCATCTAAAGATTATGTAAAGATTATTTGCTTGGACTCTTTATTGTACCCTTAAAACAATGTAATTTTTTTGTTTGTGATTAAGTTTGGCCTTGAAATCCTCTTTCAATTTATCTCCAACTTTTTTAATAGTTTCCATGTTAGCAAATTTGATTAAAACATCATAATTTAATGCTTGTATAATGGTAAGTCTTCTTCTTCTTTTTTTCTTTTGTCATTTCTTTATTGTAACTTTTGAGTTATGTTAAATATTTTTATATTATGGAGTTTGAATTCTACCATATATCTTACAAGCTTTGAATTCTCAAGTACAATATATACTTAAGTTTGCATTTTGATATGGAAAATTTTGTGTGAACTTAATTAGGATGCGAACTTATGGAATAATAGTGATCATATAATTATAGGATATGAGAGGTCATATAATAAACTCTATATACTGAAAACAATTCACTTCATTGCGAAGATGAACAATCACGGAGACATGAAACACAAAGGTTACAATCTAAATTTGAATGATTGTCAATGCCTGAAGATTATTGATTGGAGTCCATGTAAAGTATTGCTCGACAAGAGGGAGTTAATGAGAAAGTCATTCTAAACTTGATTCGAGAATTTTTTTCTTTCCAAATACAAATTAAATGAGTGCAAATTTAAGTGAATATATGTAAGTATTATTTTTTTAACACAATAACGAAAGTTATAAAAAAAATGGAAAGTGAATGTAATAAATTTTGAGGTTTCTATATTTAGATTTTTTTTTCTCTGAACTATTTAACTTTTATTTTTGTCTCTTTTCTTTTTTAGAGTCTTAAATGAAAAAAAAAATTAATTATCAAAAGAGAATACTTTATAATTACAAAAATTTCAATTACTTCAAATGATTTCTAAGAGTTATTTTTTAGGTCTAATAAAAAGTAATCATTAGAAGTATTCTCCTTTACTCAACAGTTGTTGCAAGAGCAAAATTATCAGGAAGTCTGGAGTCATCATAGTTTCCACTCATCTTTACATCACAATTAATTGAGTTATATTAATGATTCTCATAAATTAAATAATTATGTAACATTAAAGACTGGTTGATTTTTGTTCAATACTTTATTATAAATTACTTTATGATTAAAGTAATGTATATATCTTAAAACAACCCTCTTTAACTAGAATATTGTGATTGAGGGAGAGTTAAAGTGTGGTCATGATGAGTTTTTAAAGTGACAAAAACTATGAAATAAAAGTGAGTGATATTTTGAAATGGTGGGGAAAATGTAGCAACAATGCATAGATCTCTAACATGATTAGTATCCCCTCGGGGGAAATAATGACCCTAAGTTATGATACGTGTGATTCTGAGGCCAAAAGACAATTATGCATAGCAGTTATTTCTCTTCTCTTCTTCTCTTCTTCTCAGCAGTATATTCTGCATACGTATCCACGCCTTCAATATATATACCATCACAAGTACGGTTATTCTGAAAAGCTTGTATAATGTGTGTAGATACTGAAAACTTATTAATGGTTTGAAAAGGAAATCGAAAGTACCCAATAATCGTTCACGCGTATTAATATACTATGTGAGTGAATATTTAATGTGAAGACTACACCACCAAGAACTTGGTGGTGGTGAAAAAATAGTAGCTTTGGTTTTTTCCTTTTGGCTTTAATTAAGTGGGCGTGGCCTCCCAAATTTGAAAAGATAAAGTTTGCATATGGTAGCGAAATACCCTTACTAGGCAAAAAGCAGAGGAAACAAAACATGTAAAAGAGAAGCATGCCGACGGCAAAATCAACGTGGACAGAATCAAGAGAGTGACACATTATGAAGTCAATAAAGATGAACCATGCACAGCAATATCTGGAGCCATTACCACACTGTACGGCCACTCAATTCTAATAAATTCACGAATCCTGCATTTTCGTGCTCATGGTTAAATCACAAGATTTGGTATCATTGGAAATTAAACACACTTTTTACTTTTATGCTTCTTCTTCTGTATAGCTGTAATGACAGCAAATTAACTATAGTCAACACCTGTCCTTACCAAAATAATATAAACAAGTCAAAATTAAGAGATATGAAAATATATAAGTTTGGGCTTATTATCAAGCTTTTGGTTATTTGAAGCCAAAATATTATCATGATTAAAGGTAATGTATCGGATCTTATCACAATTTCTACATAAACGACAAAAGGAGTGTAGGGAAATCACGCTTTAAGAAACTAATATAAAGCAAACCTACAAATAAAAATAGACAAATAAATAAAAGTAGGAAATTTAACGTGAGAAAAAATATAAATAAAAAAACACACAGAAATCTATCGTGATTTGGTATTTCATAATGCACTTTTATGGACCAAAATGATAAATCTTAGTGTAATTTTTCTCGTTTTTATATATTACTTTATGTAAGATTTTGATAAATACTGATTTAAAAAAAAACAAAATCTTTATTTTTATAATATTTTTCTATTGTTCTCCTTTTTATATTAATCGACGTGAAATTTGAATAAATATTCTGCCAAAAGAGTATGTACAGGTACATGTATCGCTATAATCATTTCAAAATTTTGTCCATACATTCACTTCGGTTCATGTACGTAAATGGATTGAATTTTCCTGCCTATTTTTTAATCCTCCGACCAAAAATAAAGTATTAGAAAACCTTTAAAGTGTAGAAACAATAACTTTTTTCCTTTGTTGTTGGTATGCATGTGTACCTCAATGATCCGGTATAGGGATGTCAAAAAATTCCGTACCCGAGAATAAAATTCGTGACGGGTAAAAAATAAATATTAAAAATGGATATCCGCTACCCGCGGGTATGGGTATTTTTGATATCCGCATGTTAACGGGGCGGGTACGGGTATCATAGTATCTGTACCCGTGGATACTTTACATTTTATATATATATATATATATATATATATATATATATATATATATATAT